>Ga0255338_1000250_pt1 | contig 213860 bp, 194 predicted proteins | sample MeOH1_35cm_T4_19_FD_203715 | JGI IMG/M metagenome (GOLD analysis project Ga0255338, IMG submission 203715) | Sandy soil microbial communities from University of British Columbia, Vancouver, Canada - MeOH1_35cm_T4_195 | ecosystem: Engineered > Artificial ecosystem > Sand microcosm >...
GCAGCTCTCGGTTCGCTATGCCGAATTCATTGGCAAGGAGATCCAGACCGCCTACCTGGAGTCGTACTCCGAGTACGGACAGAATATCTTCGACCGCTACGTTACCTACGCCGACTTCTGGATTCAGGACCAGGAGTACCGCGACACCGACACCGGCGAGATCTTCGACCGCGCCGCGCTCAACGGTGAGTTGGAAAAGATCGAGAAGCCGGCCGGCATCAGCAACCCGAAGGATTTCCGCAACGAGATCGTCAACTTCGTGCTGCGTGCCCGCGCCAACAACGCAGGCAAGAACCCGGTCTGGACCAGCTACGAAAAGTTGCGCGCGGTGATCGAGAAGAAGATGTTCTCCAACACCGAGGATCTGTTGCCGGTCATTTCCTTCAATGCGAAGGCCAGCGCCGAGGAACATCAGAAGCATGAGGACTTTGTCAATCGCATGGTGGACAAGGGTTACACCAAGCGCCAGGTGCGTCTGCTCTGTGACTGGTACCTGCGAGTTCGCAAGAGTTCGTAAAGCGCCATAGCGCATTGCCAGACGGCGGCCGGTGGCCGTCGAACCGGGGATCCTCATGCTCCAGCAAATCATCGACCGGCGCCTGTCGGGCAAGAACAAGTCGATAGGCAACCGTGAGCGGTTTCTCAGGCGCTTTCGCGATCAGATACGCGATGCGATTCGCCGCGCCGTGTCCGGGCGCAACATCGAGGACATGGATCGTGGGGAGGACATCACGCTGCCGCGCCGCGACGTGTCCGAGCCGGTGTTTGGGCATGGCTCCGGTGGCACGCGCGAGACCGTTCACCCGGGCAATCGCGAATATGTGCGCGGCGACCGCATTCAACGACCCAAGGGTGGCGGTGGCGGGTCGGGCAGCGGCGAGGCCAGCCAGGACGGGAGCGGCGAGGACGATTTCGTCTTCCGCATCACGCGCGAAGAGTTCATGCAATATTTCTTCGATGACTTGGCGCTGCCGCACCTGATCCGCACCCAGTTGATGCCCGATGCGCCGGAGTGGCGGTCACAGCGCGCCGGCTACGTCATGGAGGGCACGCCCACCAGCCTGCACGTTGTGCGTTCCATGCGCATGGCACTGGGGCGGCGCATCGCCATGGGCAGCGACACGCGTCGGCGTCTGCACGAGCTGGAGGAGCAGCTGGCGAAGGCCTTGTGCGAGGAGCCGGTGCCGCAGCATGAGGTGTTGGAGCTGAAGACGCAGATTGAGGCCTTGCGTCGCCGGCTGCACCAAATTCCCTTTCTCGACCCTTTTGACCTGCGTTACCGCAATCGGGTGCGCGTGCCGCTACCGACGGCCAAGGCGGTGATGTTTTGCCTGATGGACGTTTCGGGCTCGATGGACGAATCGCGCAAGGATCTGGCCAAGCGTTTTTTCATCCTGCTTTACCTGTTCCTGACCCGTCACTACGAGCACACCGACGTCGTGTTCATCCGCCACCATACGCAGGCCGAGGAAGTGTCTGAGGAAGAGTTCTTCCATTCCACTGAGACGGGCGGTACCGTGGTGTCGAGCGCGCTGACGCTGATGCGCGAGATCGTCGAGGCGCGCTATGCCAGCAGCGAGTGGAATATCTACGGTGCCCAGGCCTCGGACGGTGATAACTGGTATCAGGATTCGTCGCTGTGCCGGGAGTTGCTGAGCGATCATCTACTGAAAGCGGTCCGTTACTTTGCCTATGTGCAGGTGGGTGAGGAGAATCAGAATCTCTGGGAGGAGTACAGCGTTCTGGCTGAGTCCCACCCGAACTTCGCCATGAAGAAAGTCACCGCCGCGACGGAGATCTACCCCGTGTTCCGCGAGCTGTTCAAGAAAGGTGGCAGCACATGATGCAAGCCGAAGTTCTGGCGGGTGCCGCCGCGGGTCCGCAGTCCTCGGCCGCCCAGGGGCGGCGGCGCGAGCCCCTGCCCAGTCCGTCCGACTGGACCTTTGAATTGATCGAAACCTATTACACGGAGATCGAGCGCACGGCGCGCCGCTTCGGCCTCGACACCTACCCGGTGCAGATGGAAGTGATCACCGCCGAGCAGATGATCGATGCCTATTCGTCCATCGGCATGCCGGTGAACTACCGCCACTGGTCGTTCGGCAAGCAGTTCATCACGACGGAGAAGAGCTACCGGCGCGGCCAGATGGGGTTGGCCTACGAGATCGTCATCAACTCTAACCCCTGCATCGCCTACCTGATGGAGGAGAACACCCTGCCCATGCAGGCGCTCGTGATGGCCCATGCCTGCCAAGGGCACAACTCGTTCTTCAAGGGCAATTACCTGTTCCGCATGTGGACCGATGCGGATTCGATCATCGATTACCTGGTGCATGCGCGCAATTACATCGCCGAGTGCGAGGAACGCCATGGCGTCGACGCCGTGGAGCAGCTGCTCGACTCCTGTCATGCGCTGATGAGCCATGGCGTGGACCGCTACCGCCGAACCCAGCGGCTCTCGCTGGCCGCGGAAGAGGCCCGGCGCAAGGACCGCGAGGCCTACCTGCAGCAGCAGGTGAACGACCTCTGGCGCACCGTGCCGCGCACGGCGGAGCGGCAACCGGAAAAGGCGCGCCGCCGCTTTCCGGCCGAGCCACAGGAGAACCTGCTGTATTTCATCGAGAAGAACGCGCCGCTGCTGGAGCCTTGGCAGCGTGAAGTGGTGCGCATCGTGCGCAAGATTGCGCAGTACTTCTACCCGCAGCGCCAGACCCAGGTCATGAATGAGGGGTGGGCCACGTTCTGGCACTACACGCTGCTCAACGCCATGTATGACGAGGGTCTTCTGACCGAGGGCTTCATGATCGAGTGCCTGCGTTCGCACACCAACGTGATCTACCAGCCGCCGGTCACCCATCCGGGCTACAGCGGCATCAATCCCTATGCGCTGGGCTTTGCGATGTACAGCGACCTGCGGAGGATCTGCGAGCACCCGACGGATGAAGACCGTCACTGGTTTCCCGACATCGCCGGCAGCGACTGGCGGCATACGCTGCAGACGGCGATGCGCAACTACCGCGACGAGAGCTTCATCGGCCAGTTCCTGTCACCCCGGCTGATCCGTGACTTCCGACTGTTCTCCGTGCTCGACGACGCGGCGCAAAGCGAGCTTCTGATTTCGGGCATCCACGACGAGGCCGGCTACCGCTACGTGCGGGAGGCTTTGGCGCGTCAGTATGACCTGGGTGAGCGCGAGCCCAACATCCAGGTCTGGAACGTGGACTTGCGTGGCGATCGCTCGCTGACTCTGCGCCACACGCGGCACAACGATCGGCCACTCAACGACGACACCGACGAGGTGCTCAAGCACGTGGCTCGCCTGTGGGGCTTCCGGGTGCGGCTGGAAAGCGTGGACAGCGGCGGCAAGGTGCTGCAGCACTGGGACCGGACGCCCCCTCAATCCTCCAACTGAGCGCAGCCCTGGCCTCTTGTGTCAGATCGCTCCAGGTCGGCCAGGGGGCCTGGGCGGTGGAGCCATACACACGTCGAGGCCGCGTGCTGGGCGTTCTTCAGGCTGCGGCTTCCAAGCCGCTTGCGAAGTGCGACTGCATGTGCCGCACCGTGGCGGCTGGATCACGCGCCAGCAGCGCGTCCATGATGGCGCGGTGCTCCTGCAGCGATTCCTCGATCCGGCCCGACTTGAGCAGCGAGTTGTGGCGATTGAGCTTCATCACCTTGCGCAGGTCGGCCACCATCTGGTCGCGCCAGCGGTTGTGGGCCAGCTCCAGCAGGCGCATGTGAAAGCGCTCGTTGATGGCGAAGAAGCGGTCGCGGTCCTGCTGGCCCGGCTGCGCGGCGGCCTCCAGCTCGGCGTGCAGCGCCGCCAGTTCCTTCAGTTCAGCCTCGCTGGCGGTGCTGGCCACCACGCCGGCCGCGTCGCTCTCCAGCAGGCTGAGCAGGTGATAGACGTCGCGCAGGTCCTTTTCCGAGACCTCCGTCACGTAGGCGCCGCGGCGGACTTTCATCGTGACCAGTCCCTCGGCGGCAAGGACCTTGAGCGCCTCGCGCAGCGGTGTGCGGCTGATGCCCAGTTCTTCGGCGATCTTCAGTTCGTCGATCCAGCTGCCGGGTTCCAGCTCACGCCGGAAGATGCGCTGGCGCAGAAGCTCGGCGACTTCTTCGTACAGGGCGCGGGGGGCGAGGGAAAGGGCAGCCATGGGTGATCCGGACAAGGAGGGTGGATTGTAAGTGCGTCGTGTGCCTAAATATTTTGCATCAATAATTATGAATGATGTAAACTTATCGCCACATTCGACGGGGTGAAAGCCCTGACCTCAGTCATTTCATTGACCCCACGCCATGAGCCAGAACCAGCCAGAATTTGCCGCCGCCAGCCTTGAAGACTGGGCCAAAGCCGCCGCCAAGTCCGCCCCGGGCGGCGATGTCGGGGCCTTGAACTGGGTCACGCCCGACGGCATCAGCGTCAAGCCGCTGTACACGGCCGAGGACACGAAGGACCTGCCGCACGCCAACACCTTGCCCGGCTTCGAGCCCTTCCTGCGCGGCCCGCAGGCCACCATGTACGCGGTGCGCCCCTGGACCATCCGCCAGTACGCTGGCTTCTCCACCGCCGAGGAGTCGAACGCCTTTTACCGCAAGGCCCTGGCTGCGGGCGGGCAGGGGGTGTCGGTGGCGTTTGACTTGGCCACGCACCGCGGCTATGACTCGGACCACCCGCGCGTGACCGGCGACGTCGGCAAAGCCGGCGTGGCCATCGACAGCGTGGAGGACATGAAGGTGCTGTTCGACGGCATTCCGCTGGACAAGGTGTCGGTGTCCATGACCATGAACGGCGCCGTGCTGCCGGTGCTGGCCGGCTACGTGGTGGCGGCGGAAGAGCAGGGCGTGAGCCAGGACAAGCTGGCCGGGACCATCCAGAACGACATCCTCAAGGAGTTCATGGTCCGCAATACCTACATCTACCCGCCCGAGCCCTCGATGAAGATCATCGGCGACATCATTGGCTACACGGCCAAGAACATGCCGAAGTTCAACTCGATCTCGATCTCCGGCTACCACATGCAGGAAGCCGGCGCCAACCAGGCGCTGGAACTGGCCTTCACCCTGGCCGACGGCAAGGAGTATGTGAAGACCGCCATCGCCTCGGGTCTGGACGTGGACGAGTTCGCCGGCCGACTGTCCTTCTTCTGGGCGGTGGGCATGAACTTCTACCTGGAGATCGCGAAGATGCGCGCGGCGCGCCTGCTCTGGTGCCGCATCATGAAGGGCTTCAACGCGAAGAAGGCCAAGAGCCTGATGCTGCGCACGCACAGCCAGACCTCGGGCTGGTCGCTGACCGAGCAGGACCCCTACAACAACGTGGTGCGCACGACCATCGAGGCCATGGCCGCGGTGTTCGGTGGCACCCAGTCGCTGCACACCAACTCGCTGGACGAAGCGATTGCGCTGCCGACCGAGTTCAGCGCCCGTATCGCGCGCAACACGCAGCTCATCATCCAGGAAGAGACTCACATCACCAACGTGGTGGACCCGTGGGCCGGCTCCTACCTGATGGAGAAGCTGACGCAGGAGATGGCGGACGCCGCCTGGAAGATCATCGAGGAAGTCGATGCCATGGGCGGCATGACCAAGGCCGTGGACTCTGGCTGGGCCAAGCTCAAGATCGAGGCCGCCGCCGCCGAGAAGCAGGCACGCATCGACTCCGGCAAGGACGTCATCGTCGGCGTCAACAAGTACAAGCTGGCCAAGGAAGACCCTATCGAAATCCTGGACGTGGACAACGTCAAGGTGCGCGAAGGCCAGATCGCGCGCCTCACGCAGATCAAGGCCAGCCGCGATGGCGCGGCGGTGCAGGCGGCGCTGGAAGCGCTGACGGCCGCGGCCGAGTCGGGCACGGGCAACCTGCTGGATCTGTCGATCAAGGCCATCCGTCTGCGCGCCACCGTGGGCGAAGTATCCGATGCGTTGGAAAAAGTTTTTGGGCGCCACCGCGCCGATACGCAAAAGGTGACCGGCGTGTACGCAGCTGCCTATGACTCGGCCGAAGGTTGGGAAAGCCTGAAGAAGGAGATCGCCGACTTTGCCGAAGCGCAGGGCCGCCGCCCGCGCGTGATGATCTCCAAGCTGGGGCAGGACGGCCACGACCGCGGCGCCAAGGTGGTGGCCACGGCCTTTGCCGACCTCGGCTTCGACGTGGACATGGGGCCGCTGTTCCAGACCCCCGAGGAGTGCGCGCGCCAGGCGATCGAGAATGACGTGCATGCGGTGGGCGTGTCCACGCTGGCCGCCGGCCACAAGACGCTGGTGCCCGCCATCATCGCCGAGCTGAAGAAGCAGGGCGCCGACGACATCATCGTCTTCGTCGGCGGCGTGATCCCGCGCCAGGACTACGAGCTCCTGTACGAAGCTGGCGTGAAGGGCATCTACGGCCCCGGCACGCCGATCCCGGCCAGCGCCAAGGACGTGCTGGAGCAGATCAAGGCTGCGGTCAAGTGACAGCGTCGGTGTCGGTCGATGGCATCCTGCACGGCGCGGCCGCCGCGCAGCGCCGCGCCATCGCCAAGGCCATCACGCTGCTCGAATCGACGCGCGCCGACCATCGCGCGCAGGCGGACGAGCTGCTCACCGCGCTGCTGCCGCACACCGGCCGCTCGTTCCGGCTCGGCATCAGTGGCGTGCCCGGCGTGGGCAAGTCCACCTTCATCGAGGCGCTGGGCCTGTACCTGATCGGCCAGGGCCATCGCGTGGCGGTGCTGGCGGTGGACCCGTCGTCCACCGTCTCCGGCGGTTCGATCCTGGGCGACAAGACGCGCATGGAACACCTGTCGGTGCACGAGCAGGCCTACATCCGGCCCAGCCCGTCCAGCGGCACGTTGGGCGGCGTGGCCGAGAAGACGCGCGAGGCCATGCTGGTCTGCGAGGCAGCGGGCTACGACGTGGTGATCGTCGAGACCGTGGGCGTGGGCCAGAGCGAGACGGCTGTGGCCGGCATGACCGACATGTTCGTGCTGCTGCAACTGCCCAATGCCGGCGACGACCTGCAGGCGATCAAGAAGGGCGTGATGGAGCTGGCCGATCTGGTCGTCATCAACAAGGCCGACATCGACGCCAATGCCGCGACGCGCGCGCAAGCTCAGATCACCTCGGCGCTGCGCCTGCTCGGCTTGCACGGTCACCCCGAGCACGCGCACCATGACGCCCGGCTCTGGCATCCGCAGGTGATCCAGCTCAGCGCGCTGCTCGGACAGGGCGTGGACCGCTTCTGGGGCGCCGTCACTGAGTTCAAGACGCTGCAGACGGCCAATGGCCGCTTTGCGTCCCGCCGCCAGCAGCAGGCGCTGGCCTGGATGTGGGAGCGCATCGAGGCGGGTCTGAAGCAGGCGTTCCGTGGCGATCTGCAGGTACGCGAGCAGTTGCCGTTGCTGGAGCGCGAGGTGGCGCAAGGGCGCCTGCCGGCATCCGCCGCGGCGCGCCAGCTGCTGGCCGCGCACCAACTGTTTTCCCCAGGCCGGGCCGAGTCTTTCGACGCCCGTGCCGTCATTTCCGAAAGTCCTGCATTGGCGCCGGCTGGCGCTCCGGGTGCAGGCCCCATCGTTTCCTGAGCGCACGAAAGAAGACCATGCACGATATCCTGGAACAACTGGAAAAGATGCGCGCCGCGGCGCGACTGGGCGGCGGCCTCAAGCGCATTGAGGCGCAGCACGGAAAGGGCAAGCTCACGGCCCGCGAGCGCCTGGAGGTGCTGCTGGACGAGGGCACGTTTGAAGAGTGGGACATGTTCGTCGAGCACCGCTGCGCCGACTTCGGCATGGCCGACAACAAGATTCCCGGTGACGGCGTCGTCACCGGCTACGGCATGATCAACGGCCGCCTGGTGTTCGTGTTCAGCCAGGACTTCACCGTGTTCGGCGGCGCGTTGTCCGAGGCGCATGCCGAGAAGATCTGCAAGGTGATGGACCAGGCGATGAAGGTCGGCGCGCCGGTGATCGGCCTGAACGACTCGGGCGGCGCCCGCATCCAGGAGGGCGTGGCCTCCCTCGGCGGCTATGCCGACGTGTTCCAGAAGAACGTGCTCGCCTCCGGCGTGATCCCGCAGATCAGCATGATCATGGGCCCCTCCGCCGGTGGTGCGGTGTACTCGCCGGCCATGACCGACTTCATCTTCATGGTCAAGGACAGCTCCTACATGTTCGTGACCGGCCCCGAAGTGGTGAAGACCGTCACGCACGAGGACGTTTCAGCCGAGGAGCTGGGCGGCGCCGTGACCCACACCACCAAGAGCGGTGTGGCCGACCTGGCCTTCGAGAACGACGTGGAGGCGCTGCTCATGCTGCGCCGCCTCTACAACTACCTGCCGCTGAACAACCGCGAGAAGGCCCCGGTGCGTCCCAGCGGCGATCCGATCGACCGCCTGGACCTGAGCCTGGACACGCTGGTGCCGGAAAACCCGAACAAGCCCTACGACATGAAGGAGCTGATCGTCAAGACCGTGGACGACGGCGACTTCTTCGAGATCCAGCCCGAGTACGCGAAGAACATCGTCATCGGCTTTGCCCGCATGGATGGCCAGACAGTGGGCATCGTAGCCAACCAGCCGCTGGTGCTGGCCGGCTGCCTGGACATCAAGAGCTCCATCAAGGCGGCGCGCTTCGTGCGCTTCTGCGATGCGTTCAACATCCCGGTGATCACCTTCGTCGATGTGCCCGGCTTCATGCCCGGCACCAGCCAGGAGTACGGCGGCATCATCAAGCACGGCGCCAAGCTGCTCTACGCCTATGCCGAGTGCACGGTGCCCAAGATCACGGTGATCACGCGCAAGGCCTACGGCGGCGCCTACGACGTGATGAGCTCCAAGCACCTGCGTGGCGACGTGAACCTGGCCTGGCCCAACGCCGAGATCGCGGTGATGGGCGCCAAGGGTGCGGTGGAGATCATCTTCCGCGAGGACAAGAAGGACCCGGCCAAGCTGGCCGAGCGCGAGGCCGAGTACAAGGCGCGTTTCGCCAACCCGTTCGTGGCCGGCGCGCGCGGCTTCATCGACGACGTGATCCTGCCGCACGAAACCCGCAAGCGCATCTGCCGTTCGCTGGTCATGCTCAAGGACAAGAAGCTGGACAACCCGTGGCGCAAGCACGGCAACATCCCCCTGTGAGCGCCCGAGGAGCAAAGAACATGTTTACCAAGATCCTGATTGCCAACCGCGGCGAGATTGCCTGCCGCGTCATCGCCACCGCCAAGAAGATGGGCATCCAGACCGTGGCGGTCTATTCCGAGGCCGACAAGGAGGCGCGCCACGTGGCGCTGGCCGACGAGGCCGTGCTGCTCGGCCCGGCCGCCTCGCGCGAGTCCTACCTGGTCGCCGACAAGATCATCGCTGCCGCCAAGCAGACCGGCGCCCAGGCCATCCACCCCGGCTACGGCTTCCTGTCCGAGAACGAGGCCTTCGCCAAGCGCGTGGAAGAAGAGGGCATCGCCTTCATCGGTCCCAAGCACTACTCCATCGCGGCGATGGGCGACAAGATCGCCTCCAAAAAACTGGCCAAGGAAGCCAACGTCAACACCATTCCGGGCTGGAACGACGCCATCGAGTCGGCACACCGCGCCGTGGAGATCGCCAAGGACATCGGCTACCCGGTGATGATCAAGGCCTCCGCCGGCGGCGGCGGCAAGGGCCTGCGCGTGGCCTTCAACGACAAGGAAGCCTTCGAGGGCTTCACCTCCTGCCGCAACGAGGCGCGCAACAGCTTCGGCGACGACCGCGTCTTCATCGAGAAGTTCGTGGAGGAGCCGCGCCACATCGAGATCCAGGTGCTGGGCGACAGCCATGGCAACGTGCTCTACCTGAACGAGCGCGAGTGCTCGATCCAGCGCCGCCACCAGAAGGTGATCGAGGAGGCGCCGTCGCCCTTCATCAGCGATGAGACGCGCAAGGCCATGGGCGAGCAGGCCGTGGCGCTGGCCAAGGCGGTGAAGTACCAGTCTGCCGGCACGGTGGAATTCGTGGTCGGCAAGGACCAGAGCTTCTACTTCCTGGAAATGAACACCCGCCTGCAGGTGGAGCACCCGGTGACCGAGTGCATCACCGGGCTGGACCTGGTCGAGCAGATGATCCGCGTCGCTGCTGGCGAGAAGCTGTCGATCACCCAGGCCGACGTCAAGCGCGACGGCTGGGCCATCGAGTGCCGCATCAACGCCGAGGACCCGTTCCGCAACTTCCTGCCGTCCACAGGCCGCCTTGTGCGCTTCACGCCGCCGCAGCAGAGCATGTGGCAGGCAAATACCGAGGCCCTGCTCGGCGTGCGTGTGGACACGGGCGTGCAGGACGGCGGGGAGATCCCGATGTTCTACGACTCGATGATCGCCAAGCTCATCGTGCACGGCAAGGACCGCAACGAGGCGATCGCCAAGATGCGCGAGGCGCTGAACGGCTTCGTGATCCGCGGCATCAGCAGCAACATCCCGTTCCAGGCGGCGCTGCTGGCGCATCCGAAGTTCGTCGCCGGCGACTTCAACACCGGCTTCATCGCCGAGCACTACGCGCAGGGCTTCTTCGCCGAGGACGTGCCGCACGATGACGCGGACTTCCTGGTTGCGCTGGCCGCCTTCGTGCGCCGCAAGTCGCGCGAGCGCGCCGCCGGCATCAGCGGCCAGCTGCCGGGCTATGGCGTGCGGGCACGCCAGGACGCCGTGGTCATCACGCTGGCGGCGGATGGAAAGCACCGCTACACGCCGGTGCACGTGGACGAGTTCGTCGGCGAGGCCGGCACGGCTCGGGTGCGCGTGGGCGAGAAGAGCTACCACCTGCACAGCCATTCGCGGCTGAACGACATCTGCATCGCTGGCACGGTGAACGGCCAGCCTTTCACGGCGCAGGTGGAGCGCGGCACGGCGAAGAACCCGCTGGCGCTGGCCGTGCAACACAACGGCACGCGCATCGACGCGCTGGTCGTCTCGCCGCGCATGGCCGAGCTGCACCAGCTCATGCCGTTCAAGCAGCCGCCCGACATGAGCCGCTTCGTGCTCTCGCCCATGCCCGGCCTGCTGGTCGATGTGGCGGTGCAGCCGGGCCAGAAGGTCCAGGCCGGCGAGCGCGTGGCCGTCATCGAAGCCATGAAGATGGAGAACGTGCTGTTTGCCGCCGCGGACGGTGTGGTCGGCAAGGTGCTGGCGCAAAAGGGCGAGAGCCTGACGGTGGACCAGCCGATCGTGGAGTTCGAGGCATGAGCGCTGCACAACGCCCGTTCAAGGTGCTGGGCATCCAGCAGATCGCGATCGGCGGGCCGGACAAGGCCCGGCTGCAGAAACTCTGGGTCGATCTGTTCGGCCTGGAGGTCACCGGCACCTTCAGGAGCGAACGCGAGAACGTGGACGAGGACATCTGCGCCATCGGCAGCGGCCCGTTCAAGGTCGAGGTCGATCTGATGCAGCCACTCGATCCCGAGAAGAAGCCGGCGGTGCACGCCACGCCGCTGAACCACATCGGCCTGTGGATCGACAACCTGCCGGTGGCCGTGGAATGGCTGACGGCGCAGGGCCTGCGCTTCGCCCCGGGCGGCATCCGCCCCGGCGCCGCCGGCTTCGACATCTGCTTCGTCCACCCCAAGGGCAACGACGAGCTGCCGATTGGCGGCGAGGGCGTGCTGATCGAGCTGGTGCAGGCGCCACCGGAGGTCGTGTCGGCCTTTGCCCGTCTGGCCCAGGCCTGATCGAGCTCCGATCCCGATCCCACAACCCCGCCGCATCCCGGCGGGGTTTTTTGTTGACGCGGCAGCTTCCGTCGTCACGGAACCGACACATTGGAGGGGGTGGTGGGTGACATACTCACCGGGTTTTGCCCAAGCACCGTCCGATGCGCTTCTCCCTTCCCCATCCCGTTGCGCGTCTGGCGCGGCGCCTGCAATGGCCTGCCGCCGGGCCTCTCTCCTCTTCCGCGCTGGGGCGTACGTTGGCCTGCACGCTGGCCATCGGTTTGACCCTGGGGGGGATGCTGCTCCTGCTGTTCCGGGCACTGGACGAGGTGGATCAGCGCGACCGCGCTGCGCAGATGGTCGCGGCCAGCCAGGCCGTCACCGCCGCGCTGGAGCAGGCGGGCCGGTTCGCTTTGGCCCAGGCTGAGATGCAAGCGCGGCGGGCGGACGTGGCCGCGGCGCTGGCGGCCGGCGATGCGACGGCGCTGATGGGCCTGTCCGCGGCCGGCTACGAGTACCTGAACACCCAGGCCGGCGTCAACATCTACGGCTACCACACGGCCGACATGCGTTACCTGCTGCGGGTGCACCGCAAGCGGGTCGGCAGCGACGGCGACGACATTTCCCGGCGCCGGCCGATGGTGTTGTCGGCCAACAAGAGCCGCCAGCCGCAACTCGGACTGGAGATCGGCGTGACGGGCATTCCCGCCGTGCGGGGCATCACCACGGTGCAGCGCGACGGGCAGTTCGTCGGCACCATGGAGGTCGGCATGGACCTGCTGCCGATCATCGAGCGCATCAAGGTTGCCATCAATGCCGACGTCGCCGTCATTCTGAGCCAGTCGCTGGCCGGGATGCAGGCCAGCAAGGATTCGGGCGAGGTCTTCGGCGACCTGATCCTCTCGGCGTCGACCGACAATGCGCTGTTTGCCCGGCTGCTGCAGGCCAAGGCGGTGCCGGTGACGCGGGACACCCGCATCGTGCAGGCGCAGGTCCACGGCGTGAACCATAGCGTGGTGATCCAGCCGCTGACCGACTTCAGCGGGCGCGTGGTCGGCAGCCTGGTCGCGGTGAAGGATTTCTCGGCCCAGCAGGCGCAGATCCGGCAGACACGGACCGACCTGACCGTGGCAGCATTGTGCGGTGGCGTGCTGGCTTTCGTCCTGTTCGCCGTGCTCTGCCGGGCGTCCGTGGCACGGGACGAGCGCGCATGAGCCGGCGGTGGGGCCGGGTGCTGCTGGCGGGGCTGCTGGCCTACTTCGCGCTGGCCGTCCAGGCGGCGCCTGCCGCGCGCACCGAGCTGCCGCGCAACGTCGAGCTGCCGGTGCGTGTGCGGCTGGCGGTGCGGGTGCTGAACATCGCGCAGGTGCAGGAGGTGGCCGGCGAGGCCCGCATGTTCATCGAGACTTCCCAGCGCTGGAGCGATCCGCGCCTGCGCTTCGACGAGGTGGAGGTCGGCAAGTCCCGCGTGGATCACGTCGGTGACGAAGCCAAGGACTTCCTGAAGACCATCTGGACGCCCGGTCTCAGCGCAGACAACCAGATCGGCGAGCTCCAGTCCTCCTCGGTGGCCGTCTCCGCCTATGCCAACGGCGACATCGTTCTGGTCGAGCGCTACGAGGGCAACTTCCGGGTGAGCATGAACATGGCGGCCTTTCCGTTCGACAAGCAGCACCTGGTCGCCTCGTTCTCGCTGCCCCGCTACGCCAAGCAGGAGGCGGTGCTGGTGGCTACAGAGGCCGACCGCCAGGTCTCCGGCGTGGAGGACAACCTCTCGGTGATGGACTGGCAACCGCTGGGCCTGCGCTTCAGTAACGACGAGGTGTCGGGCTGGAATGCGCGCAGCTACTCCCGACTCAACGCCACGGTGACCATCGAGCGCCTGTCCGAGCGCTTCATCCTGCGCATCTTCATTCCCATCGTGGCGGTGCTGCTGGTGTCCGTGTTCGTGCTATGGACGCCGGCGCTGCAGGCCCGCGACAAAGGCAACCTGATCTTTTCCTCGCTGCTGGCCCTGGCGGCGATCAGCTTCACCTTCGAATCGAGCTTTCCAGGCAGCATCTCCCTGAACACACCGGTCGCCCAGATGATCTCGCTGGGCTATCTCTACCTGGTCCTGGTGCTGATGCTTGACGCGGTGCTGACCAGCCGCTGCAACGACACGGGCTCGCGCCACCATGGCCTGTACCGGGTCATCAAGTGGCATGTGAACTGGGTGCTGCCCACGCTGATGACGCTGATCTGCGCCGGCGCGGCCCTCCGTGCCGTGCCGCCGAGCTAGGCGGTCACTGTCGTACGGCGGGGGAGGGAGGTCGTCCGCGCCATGCGGAGAAGGCGTTGCTCAGGCGCTACCTTCGCGGCGGGCCCGGGCGCGGGCCAGCGCCGCCTCGATCACGGCGCGCTTCCTGTCCAGCACCGCCGGATCGGTGTGTTGCGAGTGCGCCGGCAGGTCGGCCAGCTTGGCCTGCGCCTTGGCCTCCAGCCGGGCAGCGTGCTCGGCTTCCTCGCGCTGGAGTCGCTGCTGCCGCGCGGTATGGCGGTCGCGCGCCTGGTCCGCCTGCGCGGGACTCCAGGCGGCCCAGCCGGTGCGTTCGCCGCTCAAATTCTCCAGCGCAATGCAGTCCACCGGACAGACCGGCACGCACAGCTCGCAGCCGGTGCAGTAGCGCTCGATCACCGTGTGCATGAGCTTGTTGCTGCCGACGATGGCGTCGGTCGGGCAGGCCTTCAGGCACAGCGTGCAGCCGATGCACCAGGCCTCATCGATCACCGCCACCGTCAGCGGGCCCTCCACGCCATGTTCCGGGTTCAACGGAACCGCCGGCTGCCCGGTCAGCGCGGCCAGCCGCGCCACGCCTTGCGCGCCGCCGGGCGGACATTGGTTGATGGCCGTCTGGCCGTCGGCGATGGCCTGCGCATAGGCCGCGCAGTCCAGGTAGCCGCAGCGCGTGCACTGCGTCTGTGGCAACGCATCCAGCAAGCGTTCGGCCAGGGACTGGCGGTCGGTCACGGCGAGCCCCGTCACCGGCGGCGCGGCGTCCGGCGCACCGGGGTCGTGGTCCGGGCCTTGGCGGGGGCCTTCGTCTCGGCGGCCACCTTGGCCGGAGCGGATTCACTCACCGCCGGGCTGGCGCTGGCAGCGGGCGCCGTCGGGAGCGTGTACGCCGACTGGTGGTGCTCCCGGATGAAGCGCAGGACCTCCGGGTAGACGATCTCGCGCCAGCGCCGGCCGCTGAAGATGCCGTAGTGGCCGGCGCCCTTGGCTTCCAGGTGACGCCGCTCGCCGCCTTCCAGGCCGGTGCACAGTTCGTGCGCGGCCTGGGTCTGGCCGCAGCCGGAGATGTCGTCCAGTTCGCCCTCCACGGTGAGCAGGGCGGTGGTCTTGATGTCCTGCGGGCGCACGCGCTCGGTCAGGCCTTCCGGGGAGCGCACGTCCCAGGTGCCGTTGACCAGGCCGAAGTCCTGGAACACGGTCTGGATGGTTTCCAGGTAGTAGGCGGCGTCCATGTCGAGCACGGCGTTGTACTCGTCGTAGAACTGGCGGTGGGCCTCGGCGCTGGCGTCGTCGCCCTGGATCAGGTTCTTGAAGTAGTCGTAATGGCTGTGGGCATGGCGGTCCGGGTTCATCGCGACAAAGCCGGTGTGCTGCAGGAAGCCCGGGTAGACGCGCCGGCCGGCGCCGGGGAAGCTGGGCGGAACGCGGTAGATCACGTTGTTCTCGAACCACTCGAAGCTTTTGTTCAACGCCAGGTTGTTCACCGCAGTGGGTGACTTGCGCGCATCGATCGGGCCGCCCATCATGGTCATGGTCAGCGGCGTCTTCTCGCCGCGGCTGGCCATCAGCGAGACGGCCGCCAGCACCGGCACCGTGGGCTGGCAGACGCTGATGACGTGGCAGTTGCCGTAGCGGCCCTGCAGGTGGCGGATGAACTCCTGCACGTAGTTCACGTAGTCGTCCAGATGGAACTCGCCCTCGGACAGCGGCACCAGGCGGGCGTTCGTCCAGTCGGTGATGTAGACCTTGTGGTCCTTGAGCATGGTGCGCACGGTGTCGCGCAGCAGCGTGGCGTAGTGGCCCGAAAGCGGTGCCACGATCAGCACCGCGGGCTGTGCCTTGAGCTTGAGCAGCGTCGCCGGATCGTCGGAAAAACGCTTGAAGCGGCGCAGCTCGCAGAACGGTTTCTGGGCTTCGACCCGCTCATGTATGGCGATGCTCACTCCGTCCACGTCCACCGTGTGGATGCCGAACTCGGGCTTCTCGTAATCCTTGCCGAGCCGGTAGAACAGCTCGTAGCCGGCGGCGATGCGCTGCGCCAGCGGGCTCTGCCCCAGCGGGGAGAGCGGATTGCTGTAGAGCTTGGCGGCCGCCTGGGCGAACTCGGCGAAGGGTTCGATAAGGGAGCGTTGGGCCTCGTAGATTTGGTAAAGCATGGCGTGCTCCGGTCCGTTATGTTGCAGTGCAGCAAATATAGCAGTTGTTAGTACAAACGACTGGTTTGGCGTGCACAAATTTGCGCCCGCAAGCCGATGGAGATCGAAGCTGATGGGTTGGGAACTTTGCACCTGGGGCCGGACTCGCAAAGGCAGTTATAAAAGCGAGAAATTTCATATGCAACGCAGAACAAGCCTGGCCGCGCTGGCTGGACTGTCCGCCCTTCCTGGAGCTTTCATGACCCCGTTGGCCGATGCCGCCACCGCCCGCACCCTGCAGGCCTTGACCCCATCACCGCGCATGCCGGTGTTGTTTGTCGGCCACGGTAGTCCTTTGAATGTGATCCAGGACAGCGAGTTCCGCCGCGGCTGGCAGGCGCTGGGCGCGGAATTCGGCCGCCAGTTGCCGCGTCCACAGCTGATCCTGTGCATTTCGGCGCACTGGATCACGCGCGGCTGGTGGCTGACCGGCATGGCCCAGCCCAAGACCATCCACGACTTCGGTGGTTTCCCGCAGGAACTGTTCGACCAGCAGTACCCGGCGCCGGGCGCTCCGGCGGTCGCGCAGTCGCTGGCGCTGCAGCTCAGGCACCCGGCGACGAAGGCAGCGCTGGGCGTGGATGCGCAGGAGTGGGGGCTGGACCACGGCACCTGGTCCATCCTGAAGCCGATGTTTCCGCAGGCCGACATCCCGGTGCTGCAGCTGAGCATGGATTACAGCCGCCCGCCGGCAGAGCACTACGCGCTGGGCCAACAACTCAAGGCGCTGCGCGATCGCGGCGTGCTGATCGTCGGCAGCGGCAACATCGTGCACAACCTGCGTGCCATCAACCGCGGCGTTCCCAATCACCAGGCTTATGACTGGGCGGTGGAGTTCGATCGGGTGACGGGCGAACACATCGCACAGGGCCGGCTCGATGCGCTGCAGGACTTCCAGAAACTCGGTCAGGTGGCCCAGCTCTCGCACCCGACCTACGACCACTACCTGCCACTGCTCTACGCCGCTGGCGCAGTGGACGCCACCAGGGAGAAGCCGCGCTTCTTCAACAACGGCTTCCAGGCGGCGTCGATCGCCATGCGCTCGGTGCTGTGGGGCTGATCGACCCGCGCAGACCTGGGATTGGCGCCGCTGGCTGACCTACGCCAGTCTCGCCCGCCAGACCGGACTGGCCTTGGCGGGCTGCAGCGATAATCGCGGCCCCAAGTGCGATCCCGGTCAGAGGGGGAGAGGATTTTCATGAGGATTTTTTTCAGGGCGTGGGCAGCGTGCGTCTTGTGTCTGTGCGCTGTCGGAGCGCAGGCGCTGGACGTCAACGGGGTCCGGTACGAGGAAGGCCTCGACTTGCAGGGCAGCCGCCTGCAGCTCAATGGGGCCGGCACGCGCTACAAGCTGGCGTTTCGGGTCTATACGGCCGGGCTGTATCTGGGCAAGAAGGCCAGAACGCCGGAATCAGTCTATGCCGATGCCGGCGCCAAGCGACTGAGCCTGACCATGCTGCGCGATGTCGATGCCGACGAACTGGGGCGCCTGTTCATTCAGGGCATACGGGACAATTCGTCCCCCGCCGAATACGGTCGCCTGCTCTCGGGGCTGTTGCGCATGAGCCAGGTCTTCAGTGACTACAAGAAGCTCAAGACCGGCGACACCATTACCATGGACTGGGTACCGGGCAGGGGCACGCTGATCCAGGTGCGCGGCCAATCGGCCGGGGCGCCGTTCGTGGAGCCGGAGTTCTACGCGGCCATGCTGCGCATCTGGCTGGGCCCCAGCCCGGCCGACTGGCAGCTCAAGGACGCCTTGCTGGGGCTGCCGCCCAAGCCGGCCAACAGCGCGCTGTAGGAAAGCGCGCGGACGCCAGGCCGGCGGACCCGGTGCAACGCTGGCGCTTGCGCGGGGCAGCAAAAAGCCGCCCGGCGGGCGGCTTCGGTGCGATGGCCGTCGGTCGGCTTACATCACCTTGGCGATCGCCTGGCAGACGTAGTCGATGTTCTTGCTGTTCAGCGCGGCGACGCAGATGCGGCCGGTGTCGGTGCCGTAGACGCCGAACTCGCTGCGCAGGCGCACCATCTGGTCCTTGGAGAGGCCCGAGTAGCTGAACATGCCGATCTGCTGGGTCATGAAGCTCATGTCCTGCTGCACGCCGGCGGCCTTCAGGCCGTCCACCAGCTTCTGGCGCATGGCCTTGATGCGCACGCGCATCTCGCCCAGTTCCTTTTCCCACAGAGCGCGCAGCTCGGGGTTGCCCAGCACGGCGGCCACCACCGCGCCACCGTGGATCGGCGGGTTGGAGTAGTTGGTGCGGATCACGATCTTGAGCTGGGACAGCACGCGGGCAGCCTCTTCTTTGTTCTCGCACAGCACCGACAGGGCGCCGACGCGCTCGCCGTACAGGCTGAAGCTCTTGGAGAACGAGGTGGAAACGAAGAAGGTCAGGCCGGCGGCGACGAACTTGCCGATCACCGCGCCGTCTTCGGCGATGCCGTTGCCGAAGCCCTGGTAGGCCATGTCGAGGAAGGCCGTCAGGTTTTTCGCCTTCACGACGTCGACCACCTGGTCCCACTGGGCCGGGGTGATGTCGTAGCCGGTCGGGTTGTGGCAGCAGGCGTGCAGCACGACGACGGTGCCGGGAGCGGCCGCGTTCAGGCTGGCCAGCATGCCGTCGAAGTTCACGCCGCGCTTGGCCGCGTCGTAGTAGGCGTAGGTCTCGACGGTGAAGCCGGCGTTGGTGAACAGCGCGCGGTGGTTTTCCCAGCTCGGGTCGGAGATCAGGACCTTGGCGGCCGGGCTGAGCTTCTTCAGGAAGTCGGCGCCGATCTTCAGACCGCCGGTGCCGCCGATCGCTTGCACGGTGGCCACGCGGCCGGAGGTGACAGGCTCGGAGTCGGCGCCGAACACCAGGCTCTTCACGGCGGCGTCGTAGGCGGCGATGCCGTCGATCGGCAGGTAGCCGCGCGCGGCCGGCTTGTCCATCATGACCTTTTCAGCGGCCTGAACGCACTGCAGCAGGGGCAGCTTGCCGTTGTCGTCGAAATACACGCCCACGCCGAGGTTGACCTTGTTCGGGTTGTTGTCGGCGGCAAATTGCTCGTTCAGACCCAGGATCGGGTCGCGGGGGGCCATTTCGACGGCGGTAAACAGAGACATGGAAAGTCCTTGGAATTGAGAGAGTCTGGCGGATTTCCCGCCGCTGCGGTAGGCTGGCGGGTTGCCTGCGATTTTAGCGGGCCCCGCATTTCCGAGTCACCGTCATGCCAGAGATCGCCGAAGTCACCGCAACGCCGCCAGAGCTTCCCCAGGGCCAGTTCGTCAGTTTCCCCGGCTCGCCGTTCGAGCTGTACCAGCCGTATCCGCCCGCGGGCGACCAGCCGGAGGCGATCGCCAAGCTGGTGGAGGGCGTGCAGGATGGCGAAGTGTTCCAGACCCTGCTGGGTGTGACCGGCTCGGGCAAGACCTTCACCATGGCCAACGTGATTGCCAGGCTCGGCCGCCCGGCCATCGTGTTCGCGCCCAACAAGACGCTGGCCGCGCAGCTGTACAGCGAGTTTCGCGAATTCTTCCCGAAGAACGCCGTCGAATACTTCGTCAGCTACTACGACTACTACCAGCCGGAAGCTTACGTGCCGCAGCGCGACCTGTTCATCGAGAAGGACAGCGCGATCAATGAGCACATCGAGCAGATGCGCCTCTCATGCACCAAGAGCATCATGGAGCGGCGCGACGTGGTGATCGTGGCCACGGTGTCGGCGATCTACGGCATCGGCGAGCCCGAGAGCTACCACCGCATGATCATGACGCTACGCAGCGGCGACAAGATGGGCCAGCGTGACGTGATCGCGCAGCTGATCCGCATGCAGTACCAGCGCAATGACCAGGACTTCAGCCGCGGCAAGTTCCGCGTGCGCGGCGACACCATCGACGTTTTCCCGGCCGAGCATTCGGAGCTGGCGATCCGCATCGAGCTGTTCGACGACGAGGTGGAGAGCCTGCAGCTGTTCGATCCGCTCACCGGGCGCATCAAGCAGAAGATCCCGCGCTTCACGGTCTATCCTTCTAGCCACTATGTCACGCCGCGTGACAAGGTGCTGGCGGCGGTGGAAACCATCAAGCTCGAACTGGCCGATCGGCTCAAGGAACTGGTCGCGGCCGGCAAGCTGGTCGAGGCGCAGCGCCTGGAGCAGCGCACCCGCTTCGATCTGGAGATGCTCAGCGAGGTCGGCCACTGCAAGGGCATCGAGAACTACACTCGCCACCTCTCGGGCGCGGCGCCGGGCGAGCCGCCCAGCACGCTGACCGACTACCTGCCGAAAGACGCGCTGATCTTCCTGGACGAGAGCCACCAGATGATCGGCCAGCTCTCGGCCATGTACAACGGCGACCGCGCACGCAAGACCACGCTGGTGGAGTATGGCTTCCGCTTGCCCTCGGCGCTGGACAACCGGCCGCTGAAGTTCGAGGAGTTCGAGCAGCGCATGCGCCAGGTGGTCTTCGTCTCCGCCACGCCGGCCGACTACGAGAAGCAGCATGCCGGCCAGGTGGTGGAGCAGGTGGTGCGCCCGACCGGTCTGGTCGATCCCGAGGTCGAGGTGCGCCCGGCCACGGATCAGGTGGACGACGTGCTGCAGGAGATTCGCATCCGTGTCGACAAGCACGAGCGCGTGCTGATCACCACGCTGACCAAGCGCATGGCCGAGCAGCTGACCGACTACCTCAGCGACAACGGCGTCAAGGTGCGCTACCTGCACTCGGACGTGGACACCGTGGAGCGCGTGGAAATCCTGCGCGACCTGCGGCTGGGCGCGTTCGACGTGCTGGTCGGCATCAACCTGCTGCGTGAGGGGCTGGACATCCCCGAGGTGTCGCTGGTGGCCATCCTCGACGCCGACAAGGAGGGCTTCCTGCGCGCCGAGCGCAGTCTGATCCAGACCATCGGCCGCGCGGCGCGCAACGCCAGCGGCAAGGCCATCCTCTATGGTGACCGGATCACCGAGTCGATGAGGAAGGCCATCGGCGAGACCGAGCGCCGCCGTGCACGGCAGGTCGCGCACAACGCCCTGCACGGCATCACGCCGCGCACCATCGTCAAGCAGGTGCGCGACCTGATCGACGGCGTCTACAGCGAGAAGGCCGGCCAGGAAGCCGAGCGGCTCGCGCAGGAGGCGATCCAGCGCGCCAAGGTGGAGGACATGTCCGAGAAAGACATCGCCCGCGAGATCAAGCGGCTGGAAAAGCAGATGCTGGAGCACGCTCGCAACCTGGAGTTCGAGCAGGCGGCACGGGTGCGCGACCAGTTGCATCTGCTCAAGCAGCAGGCGTTTGGCGCGCCGGGGGACGACCACGTGCCGCCGACGGCCGGTCCCGGCGGGCGTTGAACCCGGAGGGCCTCGGCCGGGTCGCGAATTTGAGGGATGTCAAAATTGAGGCTGCCTGTTCAGACTTTGCTCATGCCTACCTCGATCTACCTGATTGAAGACGACGCCCTGGTGCGCGACTTCGTCCTGCGCGTGATCGGCCAACGCCCCGGCTGGAGACTGGCGGGCTATTCGCCGACGCTGACCCATGCACGCGCCCATGCGGCGGTGGCTGCTGCCGATGTCTATCTGGTCGATCTCGGCCTGCCGGATGGTCGCGGCGAGGATCTGCTGCGCAGCCTGTCGCGCTCCAACCCGGGGAGCGAGCTGCTGGTCTTCTCGGTGTTCGGTGATGAAAGCCGGCTGATCGAGGCCATCGAGGCCGGTGCCACCGGCTATGTGCTCAAGGGTTGCAGCGGCGAGGAGTTGCTCGCGGCCATCGAGCAGATTCGAGCCGGTGGTGCGCCGATTTCCTCGCTGCTGGCGCGACTGCTGCTCAAGCGCCTGCGCTCGGTGCAGGAGGCCCAGGTCCAGGCGCAGCAGGTGAGCAGTGACCTGGAGTTGGCCGTGAGCGCCATCCTGTCCGACCGCGAGACGCAGGTGCTCAAGCTGGTGGCCCAAGGTTACGTCAACAAGGAAATCGCCCGCAAGCTGGACATCTCCACCCACACGGTCAGCTCCCACATCAAAAGCCTCTACAACAAGCTGGCCGTGCATTCCCGCGTGCAGGTGGTGCGTATCGCCCAGGCCCGGGGCCTGGTCTGATGCGTGGCCTGCTGCGGGCCCTGGAGCGGGTCGAAGCCTGGGTCTGGGTCTGCCTGCTGCTGGGGGTGCTGCTGGTCGGCTTGGTCCGGGTGTCGATGCCTCGGCCTGTGCCGGGCGCCGCACTGATCGAATGGGCGACTGTGACGCGGCTTGGCGGTGCGCCGCAGGAGGCTCGGCGCGTCAAGCTGCCGCACGTGTGGGACGACGAGGATCCGCCCTGGCAGGGCGAGGCGCGTTACGAGGTGAGCTGGCCGCCCGGCCTGGCCGCTCAGGCGTCACCCGGGGCGCCACTGTCGGTGTATTTCCCGCGCATCGGGGCACGCTACCGCGTGCTGCTCAATGGCGCGCTGGTGGATGCGGCCTACTGGGAGACGCCGGGCTACGTCGATACGAGCGTGGTTCCCCAGGTGATGAACCTGCCGACCCACCTGCTCAAGCCCAACCCGTTGGACAATCGGCTGGTCATCGAGGTGCGCGGCCAGTTGCTGCGCAAGAGCGGTCTGTCGCCCTTCAGCGTCGGGCCGCGCGACGCGCTGGAGTCGCGCTTCGAGCACGTCTATGTGTGGCAGGTGCATGCGGCATGGATGGTCGTTGCGTGTTCGACGCTGGTGGCGCTGTTGGCGGGTCTGATCTGGCGGCAGAGCGGCGAACGATCCTTCGGCTTCCTGGCGGCGGCCTCGGTGGCCTGGGCGGTGCGGCTGGGGCTGTCCCCGCTGGTGCATCCGCCCCTGTCGTTCGAACTGTGGTTCTACCTGCACAAGCTGTCCTATTCCTTTTACTGCGGCTTCATCTACCTGTTTCTCTGGGACCTGTTCGGCCACCGGGGCGGCCGGCTGCGCTGGTTGGGGATCAGCGTGTTGTGGATTGCGCCGGTCTGGCTGGCGATCACCACCTTCAGCGACAACTACAACCTTTACCGGATTTGGACGGCCTGGTTGGCGGTAGTGGCGCTGACGGCGCTGTCGTTGATGTTCCATCGCGCGCGCTGGGGGCTAGACCAGAACCAGCGCCTGCTGCTGGTGGCGGGCTTGGTGACGGTGATCTGCGGCGGGCGGGACTTTGGCGTGATCCAGCTTGGCTGGCGCGGCGACGCCGATCTGCGCTGGATGCCGCTGGGCAGCCTGGTGTTCATGCTGACCCTGGCCTCGGTGATGGTGCAGCGCATGGGCAGCTATGTGCTGCAGATCCACCAGTTGAACCAGGAGCTCGAACACCGCGTGCGCGACAAGGAGGCCGAACTGCGCGCCGCGTTCGACCGGCTGCGCGAGGCCGAGCGGCGCCAGGTGCTGGAAGACGAGCGCCGGCGCCTGACGCGCGACATGCACGACGGGCTGGGCAGCCAGCTGGTGCAGACGCTGAACCTGGTGCGCTCGAACGGCCCGGTGGACGCCCGTGTCGTGACCGCCATGCTGCACCACGCGCTGGAGGAGTTGCGCATGACGCTCGATTCGCTGGAGCCGCTGGAGGGTGACTTGCCGGCGATCCTGGGCACGTTGCGCCGCCGCATCGGGCCGGCGCTGGATGCGGCCGGGGTGGAGCTGGACTGGCAGGTCGAGGAGGTGCCGCCCATTGAGGGGCTGGAGTCGCGCGGCGTGATGCAGCTGTTCCGCTGTCTGCAGGAGGTGTTCGCGAACATCGTCCAGCACGCGCGGGCGCGTCGCGTCGAGGTGCGCACCTGGCACGAGTCAGGCCATGTGCTGCTCAGCGTGGCCGACGATGGCGTGGGGCTCGGGGCGGGCTTTCGCGATGGTGGGCGCGGCGTGAGCAACATCCGCGTGCGCGCCGCGGCCATCGGCGCCACGGTCCGCTTTCACGACGGCCTGCCCGGGACACGGGTCGAGTTCCGTTTCCGGGCTGCGCCGCAGGCCGATACGGCGTGAGTGGGCGCCGGAGATCTTTACCCGACTGAAATGTCGGGTCTTGTGCTATACTTGACTGGCTTAGTCGGGAAAACATCCCGTTCCCTGGAGCCTCGCGCCAAAAGCCGTGGGAGGTTCGCAGTTGCAGGTCACACAGACAGGAGCTAGCCATGCGTCTCACCACCAAAGGCCGTTTTGCGGTCACCGCCATGATCGATCTGGCTCTGCGCCAGAACAACGGTCCGGTCACGCTGGCGGCCATCAGCCAGCGCCAGCAGATTTCGCTGTCCTACCTGGAGCAGTTGTTCGGCAAGCTGCGTCGCCATGAACTGGTGGAGTCCACCCGTGGGCCGGGCGGCGGCTACACGCTGGGCCGCAAGGCGGCCGACATCACGGTGGCCGACATCATCGTCTCGGTGGACGAGCCGATCGACGCCACCCACTGCGGCGGCAAGGAAAACTGCCAGGGCGAGACCGGCCGCTGCATGACGCACGACCTGTGGACGGCGCTGAACGCGCGCATGGTCGAGTTCCTTGATTCGGTGACGCTGCAGAAGCTGGTGGACGACCAGCTGGCCAAGGGCGTGCAGGTGGAGGACAAGCCCGCGGTGAAGCGGGCCATCTCCAGCACGCCGGTGGTCAAGCCGATCCGCGTCAACGCCCCGAACTCGGTGTTCGCCCTGGGCAACGTCTTCGCCAAGTCGTGAGCGCCCGCGACCGATTTTTTCCGTTTCATTGACAGCCAGCAGCAAGAAGAGCCAGCGCATGGACATGACCCCTCACTTTCCGATCTACATGGATTACGGCGCCACCACGCCCTGCGACCCGCGCGTCGTCGATGCCATGATTCCCTGGTTGCGCGAGCACTTCGGCAATCCGGCCTCGCGCAGCCACGCCTGGGGCTGGGAAGCCGAGGCCGCCGTCGAAAAGGCGCGCGAGCAGGTGGCCGAGCTGATCGGCGCAGACCCGCGCGAGATCGTCTGGACCAGCGGCGCCACCGAGTCGAACAACCTCGCGCTCAAGGGTGCCGCGCACTTCTACCAGAGCAAGGGCAAGCACCTGATCACGGTGAAGACCGAACACAAGGCCGTGCTCGACACCACGCGCGAGCTCGAGCGCCAGGGCTTTGAGGTGACCTACCTTGAGGTGCAGGAAGACGGTCTGCTCGACCACGACAAGCTCCGCGCCGCGATCCGCCCGGACACCATCCTGATCAGCGTGATGTTCGTGAACAACGAGATCGGCGTGATCCAGGACATCCCGGCCATCGGCGCGCTGTGTCGCGAGAAGGGCATCCTGTTCCACGTCGATGCCGCGCAGGCCACGGGCAAGGTCGAGATCGACTTGGCCACGCTGCCGGTGGACCTGATGAGCCTGGCCTCGCACAAGACCTACGGCCCCAAGGGCATCGGCGCGCTGTACGTGCGCCGCAAGCCCCGCGTGCGCCTGGAGGCGCAGATGCACGGCGGCGGCCACGAGCGCGGCATGCGTTCGGGCACGCTGCCCACGCACCAGATCGTTGGCATGGGCGAGGCCTTCCGCATCGCCAAGCTGGAGATGGCGCAGGACAACGCCAAGGCCCAGGCCCTGCACGACCGGCTGCTCAATGGCCTGAAGGATCTGGAGCAGGTGTTCCTGAACGGCCACCCGACGCAGCGCGTGCCGCAGAACCTGAATATGAGCTTCAACTTCGTCGAGGGCGAGTCGCTGATCATGGGCATCAAGGGGCTGGCCGTGTCCTCGGGCTCCGCCTGCACCTCGGCCAGCCTGGAGCCCAGCTACGTGCTGCGCGCCCTGGGCCGCAGCGACGAACTCGCGCACAGCAGCCTGCGCATGACGATCGGCCGCTTCACGACCGAGGAAGAGATCGACTACGCGATCGCCACCATCAAGCAGAGCGTGACCAAGCTGCGCGAGCTCAGCCCGCTCTGGGAGATGTACCAGGACGGCGTGGACCTGAGCACCATCCAGTGGTCGGCGCATTGACCCATTGACCCGGCGGCGCCGCCGCCGACAGACAGACGAGGTATCCCAAATGGCATATTCCGAAAAAGTGGTGGACCACTACGAGAACCCGCGCAACGTGGGCTCCTTCGACAAGGGCGACGAGTCGGTGGGCACTGGCATGGTCGGCGCGCCGGCCTGCGGCGACGTGATGAAGCTGCAGATCAAGGTCAACCCGGCCACCGGGGTGATTGAGGACGCGCGCTTCAAGACTTATGGCTGCGGCTCGGCCATTGCGTCGAGTTCGCTCGTGACCGAGTGGGTCAAGGGCAAGACGCTGGACGAGGCCTCGGCGCTGAAGAACAGCCAGATCGCCGAGGAACTGGCCCTGCCGCCGGTGAAGATCCATTGCTCGATCCTGGCCGAGGACGCCATCAAGGCGGCCGTGGACGACTACAAGAAGAAACACGCGAACTGAAGCCATGGCCGTCACCCTGACTGAAGCCGCGGCGCGGCACGTGAACCGTTACTTGGCCAAGCGTGGCAAGGGTGTGGGTGTGCGCCTGGGCGTGAAGACCACGGGCTGCTCGGGCCTGGCCTACAAGCTGGAGTACGTGGACGAGATCGCGCCGGAAGACGTGGTGTTCGAAGGCCATGGCGTGAAGGTGTTGGTCGATCCGAAGAGCCTGGCCTACATCGACGGCACCGAGCTTGACTTCGTGCGCGAGGGGCTGAATGAGGGATTCCGCTTCAACAATCCGAACGAGCGCGACCGCTGCGGCTGCGGCGAGAGCTTCCGGATCTGACGCGCTGGTTTACCATCCGGCCGCCAGCGCGCAGTGGGTGCGCTGGCGGTTTTTTCTTGCTGCCATGAACCTGCAATCCAACGACTTTGAACTGTTCGGCGTGCCACCACGCTTTGCCCAGGACCGTGCCGGACTGGACGCGCGCTGGAAGGAGTTGCAGCGCGAAGCGCACCCGGACCGTTTCGCCGCCCAGGGCGCGGCCGCGCAGCGCGTGGCCATGCAGTGGTCGGTGCGCATCAACGAGGCCTACCAGCGCCTGAAGGACCCGCTCAAGCGCGCCGCCTACCTGTGCGAATTGCACGGCGCGCCGGTCAATGCCGAGAACAACACAGCCATGCCGCCAGCGTTCCTGATGCAGCAGATGGAATGGCGCGAGACGCTGGACGAGGCGCGCGCGCCGTCCGCGCTGGAGGCGCTGGCTGACGAGGTGACGCAGGCGCGCCGCGCCGCGCTGCAGCGTTGCGAGCAGCTGATCGACGAGGCGCAGGATTACGCGCAGGCGGTTGCCCAGGTGCGGGCGTTGATGTTCATCGAGCGGTTCGCCGACGAAGTGAACGCGCGCCTGGATGCCTGCGATGACGGGATGGGTACGGACAACAGCGGACAATAACGGGTTGCCTCACGCATTCCCTCGCACAAGCAGAATATGGCGCTTCTTCAGATTTCCGAACCCGGGCAAGCCCCCGATCCGCATCAACGGCGCATTGCGGTCGGCATCGACCTGGGCACCACCCACTCGCTCGTGGCCGCCGTGCGACATGGCGTGGCCGAATGCCTGCCCGACAGCACCGGGCGCGTGATCCTGCCATCCGTGGTGCGCTACCTCGCGGGTCAGGGGCGTCAGATTGGGCATGACGCGCAGGCCGCCGCAGCCGGCGATCCGGAGAACACCATCGCCTCGGTCAAGCGCTTCATGGGGCGTGGTCTGGCTGACATCGCCGGCCGCGAGAAGCTGCCTTACCGATTCGTCGACCAGCCTGGCATGGTCAGCCTGCAAACGGTGCAGGGTGACAAGTCGCCGGTCGAGGTCAGCGCCGAGATCCTTGCCACCCTGCGCTACCGTGCCGAGGACACCTTCAACGACGACCTGTACGGCGCCGTCATCACCGTGCCGGCCTACTTCGACGACGCGCAGCGCCAGGCGACCAAGGATGCCGCGCAGCTGGCCGGCCTGAACGTGCTGCGCCTGATCAACGAACCCACGGCGGCCGCCATCGCCTACGGGCTGGATAACGCCAGCGAGGGCGTTTACGCGGTCTATGACCTCGGCGGCGGCACCTTCGACATCTCCATCCTGCGCCTGACGCGCGGCGTGTTTGAAGTCATCGCCACCGGCGGCGACTCGGCGCTCGGCGGCGACGACTACGACCGCGCGCTGGCCGACCGGGTGCTGCGGCAGACTGGTGCTGTAGCCGTCACCGCGGCCGACAAGACTGCGCTCAAGACCGCTGCCCGTGCCGCGAAGGAGGCGCTGACCGATGTCGAGGAGGTGACCTTCACCGCTGCGCTGTCCGGCGGGCCGCTCGAATGCCGCGTCACGCGCGCCGACTTTGATGCCGCCACGGCGGACCTGACCGCGCGCACGCTGAACGCCGTGCGCAAGGCGTTGCGCGACGCGAAGCTCGCACGCGACGAGGTGCAGGGTGTCGTCATGGTCGGCGGCTCCACCCGCATGCTGCAGATCCAGCAGGCCGTGGCGGACTTCTTCGGTCGCGCGCCGCTGACCAACCTGAACCCGGACGAAGTCGTGGCGCTGGGCGCCGCGATCCAGGCCAACCAGCTGGCCGGCAACGATGCGGCGGGCGACTTGCTGCTGCTCGACGTGATCCCGCTGTCCCTGGGCATCGAGACGATGGGTGGGCTGGTCGAGCGCATCGTGCCGCGCAACCAGACCATCCCCACGGCGATGGCGCAGGACTTCACCACCTACAAGGATGGCCAGACCGCGCTGGCGCTGCACGTGGTGCAGGGCGAGCGTGACCTGGTGGCCGACTGCCGAAGCTTGGCGCGTTTCGAGCTGCGCGGCATTCCTCCGATGGCGGCGGGCGCGGCACGCATCCGTGTCACCTTCACCGTCGATGCCGACGGACTGCTGCATGTGGCGGCCAAGGAGCTCATGAGCGGCGTGGAGGCGCAGATCGACGTCAAGCCATCCTACGGCCTGTCGGACGAGCAGATTGCGGCCATGCTGCGGGACAGCTTCAGCACCGCCGAGGCCGACATGCAGGCACGCGCGCTGGTGGAGGCCCGCGTCGACGCGGACCGCATGCTGCTCGCCACGCAGAGCGCGCTCGAGGTCGATGGCCACCTGCTTGCGCCGGCCGAACGCGTCGCCATCGATGAGCTCATGCAGGACCTGCGCGACACCGTGGCCAAGGCCACGGATGCGAAGGTGATCGAGGATGCGACCCAGGTGCTGGCCAAGGGCACCGAGGCCTTTGCCGCCGAGCGCATGAACCACAGCATCCAGAAGGCCCTGGCCGGCAAGAACGTGGAAACCATTTGAGGGAGAACCCCATGCCCGTGATCAAGATCCTCCCGCACCCCGAGTACTGCCCCCATGGCGCCGAGGTCAGCGCACCCGCCGGCACCTCGATCTGCGAGGCCTTGCTGGACAACGACATCGCCATCGAGCACGCGTGCGACATGAGCTGCGCCTGCACCACCTGCCACGTCATCGTGCGCGAGGGCTTCAACAGCCTGAACGAACTCGACGAGAACGAGGAAGACCTGCTTGACCGCGCCTGGGGCCTGGAGCCCAACTCGCGCCTGTCCTGTCAGGCCATCCTGGCGCAGCAGGATCTGGTGGTCGAGATCCCCAAGTACTCGATCAACCACGCCAAGGAAAACCACTGATGTCCCGGCAGATCGTCCTCGACACCGAAACCACCGGCCTGTCCGCCGAGGGCGGCGACCGCATCATCGAGATCGGCTGCGTCGAGCTGCTCAACCGCAAGCTCACCGGCAACAACCTGCACTTCTACCTGAACCCCGAGCGCGACAGCCACGAGGACGCGCTGCGGGTGCACGGCATCAGCAACGAGTTCCTGCGCGACAAGCCCAAGTTCGTCGAGGTGGCGGAAGAGATCCTGAGCTACCTGGAAGGCGCCGAGATCATCATTCACAACGCGGCGTTCGACATCGGCTTCCTGAACAAGGAGCTGGAGCTGGTCGGCAAGCCGGCCTTCCCCGGGTATGTCTCGGGCGTGATCGATACCCTGGTCATGGCCAAGGAGATGTTCCCCGGCAAGCGCAACAGCCTGGATGCGCTGTGCGACCGGCTCGGCGTGGACAACTCGGGGCGGACCCTGCACGGCGCGCTGCTTGACGCCGAACTGCTGGCCGACGTCTACATCAATCTCACGCGCGGCCAGGAAGCTCTGCTGATTGACCTGTCCGCCCCGGAAGAGGGGGGGGTGGAAGTGGCCCGGATCGATCTGTCCGGCTTCACGCTGCCCGTTTTGACGGCGAACGAACAGGAACTGGCTGCGCATGAGGACGTGCTGACCCAGATGGACAAGGCGAGCGGCGGCAAGACGATTTGGAAAAATTTGCAGTCGGTTGTTGCCTGAGTGCAAAAAGTATGCGTATAATTCAAGTCTTCGCTGAGACGCAAACGTGAAACAGCGAAACGGGTGATTAGCTCAGCGGTAGAGCACTGCCTTCACACGGCAGGGGTCGCAGGTTCAAACCCTGCATCACCCACCAATACCAAAGCCTCGCAAGTTTTTGACTTGCGAGGCTTTTTCAATTTCAGCCCGAAAACTTGACGACGTTTTCGTTCGGTGTGGGCAACTTCACTTCTGAAAGTGACACCTGACCGGCCGCACTTTGGATCGAGGTCATATGCGGCAAACCATCGTCACCGCAAACACGATGGCTCCGACGGGGCTTGCGCCGTCGTTTCATGGCGTTTCGCCACTGTCGCGGGCCAGGTCGTCGTGCTTTTCCTGGAGGTACTCCCCCAACTCCAGTTCGTGCAGCTGTGCCGCGTAGCGCTCGGTCAGTGCGAACCAGGTGCGCAGTCGCGCCGCCATCTGCTCCTGCGCCGTTCCCTTGGTCACGCCGAGGTAGGCGCGCACGGCCAGGTAGTAACGGATGACATTGCGTTCCAGCGCGGCGCGTTCCCCGCGCACATATTGCACCTCGCCGTCCGGGCTCTGTCCGACCACCGTGAAACCGATTTTCGAGCGCCCCGCCGTGGCCAGGTAAGTCTTCATCGCAATGCTGGCCAAGGTGCCGTAGCTGTAGGCATACCCCAGGTGGACGAACGAGTGGCGGCTATCCATCGGCACCGCCTCAAAGACGATGCGGTAGTCCCGTGTCAGCAGCGGACCTTGCGCCGCGCTCAGCGTCACCCGCAGGTACGCCGCCGTGGCGGTCTCGACGCGCAGCACGTAGTCCATGCGGTACCGCGTGCCAGGCGCCTGAGCCCGCTTCGGGCCGACCGTCAGCGTCAGCATGGTGTCGCTGGCGGTAGTCGACGGCTGGCACGCATGGACGTTCAGATGCAGGAACAGCAGTTCGCAGACCGCGCGGGCAGATGTGAATGTCGCGGCAATGTCGGCAAACGGGTGGCTCACTTCGGCATGGACATTGCCGGCGACCTGGTCAGAGTCCTCGCGGGAATTCAGGGACAGCGGTTCGCCAAAGTCATTGGTGCGAAGCTGTAGCTGCAGCTCGATGTGTTTGGCTTGCAGCGCGGCGGCAGGGTCTGCTGGCGGCTCCTGCGGCAGAGCCGGCATGCTCAGGCCCAGAAGAAGGGCCGCGACGATCACTCCAGCGGCCGAGGTCTTGGCACTGCATGGCCAGACGCTGCCATGCCGCGATCCGCAGCTTGGCAAGGTGTGCGGTTTCACGTGATGTCCCTCGGCAGCGTGGTGGGCCGGCGGGTGAAGAAGGGACAACCGGTGGTGTCCGTGTGCTGGTGTCCGTGTCATCGGAACCTCCGATCCCGCAGCCAGCTGCGGCCTCGTCGTGCGCAGATTCAGGACGCATCGCCTGTTCGGCCTTAAAGTCTGCCGATCCGTCCTGCTTGATCCATGGAGTTCCGACTTGCGCACTCGCTGCCAGACATCCATCCCAGCCCTCGCTGTCGTCGCGCTGCCCTTCGTTGCCGTGGCGCAGGAGCCGCCCGGGGTGCCCCTGTGGGAGATTGGCGCCGTCGGTGTCGCCGTCCGCCAGCAAGCCTATCCCGGTGCCGCCGAGCATGTCAATCGGGGCCTCGCATTGCCCTACCTGATCTATCGGGGGCGGTATTTCCGGGCCGATCGTGACGGCGCGGGTCTTCGCGCGATCGTGACGCCGGATGTGGAGCTCGACGTGGGCGTGGCGGCTGCCTTCGGGTCCCGGTCCAGCGCCATCGAGGCGCGCCGGGGTATGCCCGACATCGGCACCCTGGTCGAGTTCGGCCCGCGCCTGAAGTGGCATCTTGGGGCGGGGCCTGGCCAAGGCCGCCTCAGGGCGGAATTCCCTGTTCGGGGCGTTTTCGATCTGAATGACCACCTCGCGCACAAAGGCATGGCCTTCGAGCCCAGGCTGATTTTTGAGAGAAGTGCCGCTGGCGGCTGGAGTTACAGCACGAGCCTCGGCGCGGTGTGGGGTGACCGGCGGCTGGCTGACACGTTCTACGGCGTGGCACCTGTTGACGCGACCGCCGGGCGCCCCGCCCACGTTGCCCAAAGCGGGCTGATCGCGTGGCGGCTGTCGGCGTCCTTCTCGCGCCATCTGTCGCGGGACGTGCGCCTGTTTGGCTTCGCGCGCGCGGACACGGTCGCCGGTGCGGCCAACGTGTCGAGTCCCCTGGTGCAGCGCAAGGCGGGCGTGTCGGTCGGACTGGGCCTGACCTACACCTGGATGCGCTCCGGGAGCCAGGTGGCCGATTGAACGCGGGCTGGATGGCGGACTACGAGTGATCGTTTTCCACCCGCACCGACTGGCCCGTGGCATAAAACTGCCCGCCCGCGACATAGTGCAGGGTGCGCAGATGATCCGGCGCCTGCTCGAAGTGCCAGCGCCCGCCGTGAAAGACGCGCGGGTCGGCCCAGGCGGCGACCACCTCGCCGATGAACAGGTCGTGCGTCTGCTGGTTGTGCGGCTCGGGCAGCACCCGGCATTCGAGCCAGCCGACGCAGCCTTGCACCAGCGGGGCGCTGACCTGGCTCGCGGCAAAGGTGCGCACGCCATGCAGGCGCAATTTGGCCGGGTTGGTCATGGCGCTCTCGGTGCCCACGCCCACGGTGAGTTCGGCCAGCGCGCGGCTCGGCACATTCAATGCGAAGCTGCCGCTGGCTTCGATCAGATGTCGCGTGAAGGTGGACTTGTCGATGACGACGGCGACCTTGGGCGGGTTGAAGTCCAGCGGCATGGACCAGGCGGCTGCCATCACATTGACCACGCCGTCGTGCCCGGCTGACACCAGGACCGTGGGGCCGTGATTGAGCAGGCGGTAAGCGTGGGCGAGCGGCACTGTGGCGAAGTGGTCGGGGTGGCCGGCAGGCCAAGGTGTTGGGAGATGGGTTTCCATGGCGAGATGGTAGGGCGGTGGCAGACTTCGCATCACAATCCATCCTGCAGGCTGCGACGGGGCGGCCCGCGTGAGCACGAAAGGCTGTTGGATGGATCAGGTGGATGTGGTAGTGGTCGGAGCGGGTGTGGTGGGCTTGGCGGTGGCGCGGGCGCTGGCCCTGCAGGGGCGCGAGGTGATGGTGCTGGAGGCGGCCGATGCGTTCGGCACCGGCACCAGTTCGCGCAACAGCGAAGTGATCCACGCCGGCATCTACTACCCGCGGGGATCGCTCAAGGCGCGCTTGTGTGTCCAGGGCAAGGAGATGCTCTATGCCTACTGTGCGGAGCGCGGCATCGCGCACAGGCGCTGCGGCAAGCTGATCGTGGCGACGAACGAGGCGCAGCTTGGCGATCTGCAGGGCATCCAGGCGAAGGGCGCTGCCAATGGCGTGGGTGATCTCGTGCTGCTGACGCGCGACGAGGCGCGTGCGCTGGAGCCGCAGCTCGAATGCGTGGCGGCGCTGCAGTCGCCGAGCACCGGCATCGTGGACAGCCACGGGCTGATGCTGGCCTTGCTTGGCGACGTCGAGAATGCAGGCGGCTTGCTGGCGCTGAATTCGACCGTGGCGGACATGGTCGTGCAGCCGGGGCGGGGGATTCTGGTGCGCGCCGGAGATGGCACGGAACTGCTGGCGCGCACGGCGGTCAACGCGGCTGGCCTGTACGCGCCGACGCTCGCGCGGCACACCGAAGGGCTGGCACCGGCGCAGGTGCCGCCGACGTATTTCGCCAAGGGCAACTACTTCACGCTGGCGGGCCGATCCCCGTTCAGCCGGCTGATCTACCCCGTGCCCGAAGCGGCGGGCCTGGGCGTGCACCTGACGATCGACCTGGGCGGCCAGGCCAAATTTGGGCCGGATGTGCAGTGGGTGGCGTCGCCGGAGGACCTGGTGGTGGACCCGGCGCGTGGCGATGCCTTCTACGCCGAGGTGCGCAAATACTGGCCGGGGCTGGCGGATGGCGCACTGCTGCCGGGTTACGCCGGCATTCGGCCGAAGATCTCCGGGCCGGGCGAGCCGGCGGCCGACTTCGTGATCCAGGGGCCGCGTGCCCATGGCGTGGCCGGGTTGGTCAACCTCTTCGGCATCGAGTCACCGGGGCTGACCAGTGCGCTGGCGATCGGCGCGGAGGTGGTTCGGCTGCTGGCCGAAGCGTGACCGCCTGGCGTGACGGGTGAGCCTCAGCGGCCGCTGCGTGCCAATTGCTGTAGCGCCTGTGCCACCTGCTTGACGAGGTCAGGCCCCTTGTAGATCAGTCCGGTGTAGATCTGTACCACGTCGGCGCCGGCCTCGATCTTGCTCACCGCGTCGGCGGCGCTGAGGATGCCGCCCACGCCGATGATCGGGAAGTCCTTGCCCAGCGCGGCACGCAGCTGGCGGATGACGCGGTTGCTTGCCTCCAGCACCGGGGCGCCCGACAGGCCACCGGCTTCCTCGGCGTGCTTCAGGCCTTTCACAGCATCGCGCCCCAGCGTGGTGTTGGTGGCGACCACGCCATCCATGCCGTGGCGCTGGAGTGTGGCGGCGATCACCTGCACCTGCTCCTCGTCCAGGTCGGGCGCGATCTTGACGAAGATCGGGACATGCCGGCCATGCTGGCGCGCCAGCGCGGCGCGGCGCTCGGCGATGGCGGAGAGCAGGGCGTCCAGCGCCTCGTCGCTCTGCAGCGCGCGCAGATTCTTGGTGTTGGGACTGGAAATGTTGACCGTCACGTAGTCGGCGTGCGGGTAGACGCCGTCCAGGCAGGTCAGGTAGTCGCTGGTCGCATGCTCGATTGGCGTGACGGCGTTCTTGCCGATGTTCAGGCCCAGCAGGCGCCCCTGCTGGCGGAACTTCGATTGCTGCACGTTGGCGATGAAGGCGTCGAGCCCGTCGTTGTTGAAGCCGAGCCGATTGATCAGCGCGTTCGCCTCGGGCAGGCGGAACATGCGCGGCTTGGGGTTGCCGGGCTGCGCCTTCGGCGTGACGGTGCCGACCTCGACGAAGCCGAAACCCATGGCGCCCAGCGCATCAACGCAGCGCGCGTTCTTGTCCAGCCCGGCAGCCAGGCCGACGCGGTTGGGGAACTTCAAGCCGGCCAGCGTGACAGGGTCCTGCACCAGGCTGTTGCACCAGGCCCAGGCCAGCGGCGTGCCCTGCGCTCGGGCCAGGGTGTGCAGGGTCAGTTCGTGGGCGGCTTCGGCATCCAGGCTGAAGAGGAACGGTCGAGCAAAGGCGTAGGGAAGGAGGGACATCGGATAATTCGTGAAAATTGATATGAATTGTCTCAAATGACCCAAGACGAATTGAAAACCCTGGTCGGCCAAGCCGCGCTCAAGTATGTGGTGCCCGGCCACATTGTCGGCGTCGGCACCGGCTCCACCGTGAACAAGTTCATCGACGCGCTCGCGGCGATGAAGGACCAGATCATGGGCGCGGTGTCCAGCTCCGAGGCCTCCACGGCACGCCTGAAGGCGCTTGGCATCCGGGTGTTTGACAGCAATGAGGTCGAGGAACTGTCGGTCTACATCGATGGCGCCGACGAGATCGACGGCCGGGGATTCATGATCAAGGGTGGCGGCGCGGCGCTCACGCGCGAGAAGATCGTCGCGGCGCAGTCGCGCCAGTTCGTCTGCATTGCCGACGAGTCCAAGCTGGTCAAGACGCTGGGCGCCTACCCGCTGCCGGTGGAGGTGATCCCGATGGCGGCGCAGCGCGTGGCGCGCCAGTTTGCGGCGCTGGGCGGCACCGCCAGGCTGCGCCTGAAGGATGGCCAGCCGCTGGTGACCGACAACGGTCAGCACATTCTGGATGTGACCGGCCTGTCGATCACCGATCCGCTCGGCTTCGAATCCACCGTGAACCAGTGGCCCGGGGTCGTGACGGTGGGCGTGTTCGCGCACCAGCGTGCCGGAGTCTGCCTGCTGGGCACGGCGGATGGCGTGAAGACGCTGGAATTCAAGTGACGCCATGAGGCCGCCCGCAGGGCCTTGGGGTCCTGCGGGCGGGGGGCGATTGACTGGGGGCGACGGGCCCCGCTGCGGGGGCATCCCGTCAGAAGCGGATGCCTGCCGGGTTGTCGTTCGGGATGACGGGTGCGGGTTGCGACCGTTTCGCCGTGGGTAACGGGACGGCTGCGCTGGGGCGTTGCACGCTCACCAGCGGTGTGGCAGGCGTCTGGCGGTAGCTTGCCGGCAGCTGCGAGATCTTGGGGTAGCCAGCCGCATCGAGGAACTGGGTCCACTCGCTGTCCGCGTAGCCTTTGAGCTGCTGACTCCCGATGGTCAGGAAGGGCAAGCTGCCGTTGCCGCCGCTGAGCCGACCGAGGGCTTCGATGTCCTCGTTCGTGGCGACGGTCTTTTCGGTGAACGGGATGCCACGCTGGCTCAGGAAGGTGCGGGCGCTGCCGCACGGGCCGCAATTGTCGCCGGTGTACAGCGTGACCGGGTAGCGGCCGGCGACCTGGCGCAACTCATAGGGCAGAGCGCTGTGGGTTTCGGTCCCGGTGGCGGCACCGCGCGGCGCGACAGCCTCGCCCTGGCCGGCCACCGGTGGCTGGTCGGAGAAGCTGACGCGGCCATCGGGGCCGACGCTGCGATAGACCTGCTGGGCCTGCAGGCCGCTGGTGCCCAGCATCAGGGCGATCAGGCCGGCCGAGGTGATGAGCCAGCCTGTGCGGGGACGTGTCATCCGTATGCTCCTGTTTGTTCTTGCCGTTGTGGTTCAGGCCATGCCCTGGTGGCGCAGCAGTGCGTCCAGGCTGGGTTCGCGGCCGCGGAAGGCCTTGAACGACTCCATGGCGGGGCGGCTACCGCCTGCTTCCAGGATTTCCTTACGGTATTTTCGACCTGTTTCCATGCTGAACCCGCTGTCGTTACCAGTTGTTTCCTCGAACGCGGCATAAGCGTCGGCGCTGAGCACTTCGGCCCACTTGTAGCTGTAGTAGCCGGCCGCGTAGCCGCCGGCGAAGATGTGGCTGAAGGTGTGGGCGGTGCGGCTCCAGGCCGGCGGCTGCAGCACGGCGACTTCGGCCCGCACCAGGTCCAGCAGCGGCATGAAGTCGCTGGCCGGGTCGTGCTCGGTGTGCAGCAGCATGTCGAACAGCGCGAATTCGATCTGGCGCAGCGTCTGCATGCCGCTCTGGAAGTTCTTGGCAGCAACCATCTTGTCGAACAACTCGCGCGGCAGCGGCGCGCCGGTATCGACATGGGCGGTCATGTGCTGGATCACATCCCATTCCCAGCAGAAGTTCTCCATGAACTGGCTGGGCAGCTCAACTGCATCCCATTCGACACCGCTGATGCCGGACACGTCGCGCTCGCTGACCTGGGTCAGCATGTGGTGCAGGCCGTGGCCGAATTCGTGAAACAGTGTGACTGCGTCGTCGTGCGTCAGCAGGGCCGGCTTGCCGTCCACGCCTTCGGCGAAGTTGCAGACCAGGTGTGCCACCGGCGTTTGCAGCTGGCCGGTGTCGGGGCGCAGCCAGCGCGCGCGCACATCGTCCATCCAGGCGCCGCCGCGCTTGCCGGTGCGGGCCGGCTGATCGAGGTAGAACTGGCCGACAAGCTGGCCGTCACGCTCGATGCGATAGAACTCCACCGCCGGGCGCCAGACCGGGGCCTGATCCCGCCGGATGCTGACTTCGAACAGCGTCTCGATGATACGGAACAGCCCGCCCAGCACCTTGGGCGCCGTGAAGTAGGGCTTGACCTCCTGCTCGCTGAAGGCGTAGCGCGCTTCCTTGAGCTTTTCACTGATGTAGGGCCAATCCCAAGGCTGAGGATCGGCAATGCCCAGCTCTTCGGCGGCAAAGGCCTGCAGGTCGGCCACGTCCTTCTGGGCGTAGGGGCGGGCCTTGCGGGCAAGGTCACGCAGGAAGCTGACCACATGCTCGGGTGACTCAGCCATCTTCGGGACGACCGAGACCTCGCCGAAATTCACGTAGCCGAGCAGTTGCGCTTCTTCCTGGCGCAAGGCCAGGATTTCGCGAATGAGCGCGCTGTTGTCGAACTTCGCCGCCTCGCCCTCGGCCTGCTCCGATGCGCGCGTGACGTAGGCACGGTAGAGCTTCGCGCGCAGCTCGCTGCTCCTGGCGAACTGCATCACCGGCAGGTAGCATGGCATCTTCAGCGTGAGCTTGTAGCCTTCCTTGCCCTCGGCGCGCGCGGCGGCCAGGGCGGCCTGTTTCACGTCGCCCGGCAGGCCGTCGAGTTCGGCCTCGCTCGCGTAGTAGGCGAAGGCGTCCGTGGCGTCGAGCGCGTTCTCGCTGAACTTCTGGCTCAGCTCGGCTTGGCGCTCCTGGATCTCGGCGAAGCGTTCCTTGGCCGCCCCCGTCAGCTCGGCGCCACCGAGCACGAAGTTACGCAGCGCGTTCTTGTGCGCTTGGCGCTGCTCGGCGTTGAGCGTGGCGGGATCGATCGCCTTGTACTTGGCGTAGAGGCGTTCGTCCGCGCCCAGGCGGGTCCAGAACTCGGTGACCTTGGGCAGCGCGGCGTTGTAGGCCACGCGCAACTCGGGGGTGTCGGCCACGCTGTTGAGGTGGCTGACGGCACCCCAGGACCGGCCCAGCTGTTCGGTGGCCACGTCCAGTACCTTGGCGATGGCGTTCCAGTCGGACGGGAAGGCTGGCTCGGTCACGGCCTGCAGCGCAGCGTCGGCCTGGGCCAGCAGGGTGTCCAGTGCCGCCGCCACGTGCTCCGGACGGATCCGGTCGAACAGGGGCAGGTCGGAAAAGTCGAGGAGAGGATTGCTCATGCCCTGTATTCTGCGGCCAACCGGGGCGGGTTCAAGGCTTGCGGCGATCAAGCCTTTTGATGAGGTCGATTTATGCGACCGATTGCGCAGCGACGCGCTCGGCCGCTTCCAGGGTGTTCACCAGCAGCATCGTGATGGTCATCGGGCCGACGCCACCCGGCACCGGGGTGATATGGCCCGCGACTTCCTTGACGCCGGCGAAGTCCACGTCGCCGCAGAGCTTGCCCTCGTCGTTGCGGTTCATGCCCACGTCGATCACCACCGCGCCGGGCTTGACCATGTCGGCGGTGAGCACGTTGCGCTTGCCCACGGCGGCGACGATCACGTCGGCCTGCAGGGTCTGCGCCTTCAGGTCCTTCGTGGCGCTATGGCAGACGGTGACGGTGGCGTTCTGCTGCAGCAGCATCAGCGCCATGGGCTTGCCGACGATGTTGCTGCGGCCGATCACCACGGCGTGCTTGCCCTTGAGGTCATAGCCGATGCTCTCCAGCATCTTCATGCAGCCGTAGGGCGTGCAGGGCCAGAAACCGGGCATGCCGGTCATCAGGGCGCCGGCGCTGGCGATGTGGAAGCCGTCCACGTCCTTGTCCGGGGAAATCGCTTCGATGACCTTCTGCGCGTTCATGTGCGCGGGCAGCGGCAGCTGAACGAGGATGCCGTGGATGCTGGGGTCGCCGTTCAGCGCTTCCACGCGCGCCAGCAGTTCGGCCTCGGTCATGCTGGCCGGGTACTGCTCCAGCACGGAGTGCAGGCCGCTGTCGTGGCAGGCCTTGACCTTGTTGCGCACGTAGACCTGCGAGGCCGGGTTGTCGCCGACCAGGACCACGGCCAGGCCGGGGGTGTGGCCCTGGGCGCGCAGGGCGGCGGCGCGTTGCGTGACGTCGTGGCGCAGTTGGCGGGAGAGGGCGTTGCCGTCGATGAGTTGAGCGGTCATGTCGGTATTTCCAAAGTAAAAACGCCCGCTGATCCTTGTCGCGCGGGCGTTGGGTGCTATGAACGGTAGCGCTTCAGGTTTTCGGGGCGTTCTGGCCGAGGGCGATCTTGAGCAGGTCGGCCACCGTGTTGGCGTTGAGTTTTTCCATGATGTTGGCGCGGTGCGCCTCCACCGTCTTGATGCTGATGCCCAGGTCGTCGGCGATCTGTTTGTTCAGCCGGCCCGCGACGATGCGCTCCAGCACCTGGGCTTCGCGGCTGGTCAGCTTGGACAGCAGGGCATCGCGGCTGGCCGATTGCTGCTGGTCGGCGAAAACCTCGCGCGCCTGGTTAAGCATGCGTTCGACCAAGCTGAGCAGTTCGTCTTCATTGAAAGGCTTCTGGATGAAGTCCATCGCACCTTTTTTCATGGTGTTCACCGCCATCGGCACGTCGCCGTGGCCGGTGATGAAGACGATGGGCAGCGGCGACTTGCGCTCGATCAGGCGGTCCTGCAGCTCCAGGCCGGTCATGCCGCCCATGCGGATGTCGACGATCAGGCAGGCCACCTCGCGCGGGTCGTACCGGCTCAGGAAGGCCTCCGCCGACTCGAAGCAGCGGACCCGGTAGTCCTTGCCTTCCAGCAGCCACTGCAGCGAGTCGCGAACGGCCTCGTCGTCGTCCACCACATAGATGGTGCCCTTTTTCGGAATCAAACTCATGCAGTCACCCCGGAATCCTTGTGTGCCTCGGTCTGGGCGTTGTCTCCGACCGGTATCCAGAAGGAGAAGCAGCAGCCGATGATTTCGTCGGCATTGTAGAGGTTCTCCGCCGCGATCCGGCCCTGGTGCGACTCGACGATGCTGCGGCACAGGTTCAGGCCGATGCCCATGCCTTCGGCCTTGGTGGAGAAGAAGGCTTCATACAGGCGCTCCAGCACTTCCGGTGCGAGTCCCATGCCCGTGTCGGTCACCGAGAAGTGCACCACCGCCTGGCCGTCCAGCTGCCTGGGCACCACGCGCAGCTCCACGTTGCGCCGGCCGGTCGGACGCTGTGCCGTGTCGATGGATTCGGCTGCGTTCTTCATCAGGTTGACCAATACCTGCTCGATCAGGATCGGGTCCACCATCAGGGCGGGCAGACGCGCGGCCAGGTAGTGGCTGAGCCGGACGTTGCGCCGGCGCAGCTCGATCTCGGCCAGCTCCACCGCCTCCTCGACCATGGTGGTCACGTCGGACAGGGTGCGGTTGGGCTCGCTGCGCTTCACGAAGGCGCGGATGCGCTGGATGATCAGGCCGGCGCGCTGGGCCTGCCGGGCCGTCTTTTCCAGCGCGCCGAGCAGTTCGTCCTCGCTGATCTGGTGGCCGCGGATGCGCGACACCATGCCATTGCAGTAGTTGCTGATGGCGGTGAGGGGCTGGTTCAGCTCGTGCGCCACGCTGGAGGCCATCTCGCCCATGGTGATGAGGCGACTCGCGGTCTGGGCGCGCTCGGCCTGGGCGGCGGCCTGTTCCTCGGCCTGGCGGCGCGGCGTGATGTCGGTGGCAATCACCATCTGGGCCAGCCGGCCGTCCACCCAGTTGAGGTAGCGCGAGCGCACCTCCAGCCACTTGCCCAGCTCGGGGACGTAGATTTCGGCGTTTTCGGACCGCGTGGTGGTCAGCCCGCTGGTGGGCAGGCCGGCGAAGGAATCCACATCGTCCTGGCCTTCGTCAGGCATGGGCCTGCGCAGCATGCCGCCTTGTGCCACCAGTTGCAGGTGGCCGACGGCCTGGCCGCCGAACCACTGGCGGTAGAGCTTGTTGGCGAACAGCAGCTCGGCGCTGCCCAGCGGCGCCACGGACACCGAGGCGTCCAGCGCCTCCAGCACCGTGGTGAAACGTTCGTAGGAGGCGGACAGCTGCTGGCGGATGCGGTTCGGCTCGGTGATGTCGGTCATCGAGGTGACCCAGCCGGTCTGCTTGCCCACCGCGTCGATCATCGGCGAGACGTACAGGCGTGCGTCGAACAGCGAGCCGTTCTTGCGCTTGACCTTCACCTGGAAGCCGCCGGTCGTGGTGCGGCCGCTGAGTTCCTCCTGCAGGTGGGCCGTCATCCGCTCCTGTTCCTCGTCGGGCCAGTAGGGGAAGGGAGCGCCGCGGCCAACCAGCTCCGCCTCGCTCCAGCCCGTCATCTGGCAGAAGGCGGCATTGACGTAGGTGATGCGGCCCTGCATGTCGAGGGCGCGCATGCCGGTCAACACGGAGTTTTCCATGGCCCTGCGGAAGTTGGTCTCGGCCACCAGCGCCTGCTGCGCCTGCATGCGCCGGCGGGTGTGGCGCCAGTTGGCGATCAGCATCCAGGCGGTCATGACGCTCAGGGCGCTGACCAGCCAGAACAGGCCGCTGCCGACCACGCCCAGCGAAGTGCGCCAGGCCTGCGCCCGCAGGATGAGGCCGTTGCCGACCGGGGAGACCGGCACTTCATATTCGTTGGGCTTGCCGGTCCAGGGCAGCAGGTCGAGGGCCTTGGCGCGTGCGGGAATGGCCTGCCCGGCCAGCAGTGTCTCCCCGTCGTCGAGCAACGCCACCGCGTACTTGGCCAGCACCTCGGTTGGTACGCCGTAGCGCAGCAGGCCGTCGATTGAATATTCACCCAGGATCACGCCGTCAAAGTGGCCCTGGTCGGTCAGTGGCGTGTGCAACTGCAGCGTGGGCAGGGTCTTGGGCTGTGCGGCCGTCAGTGCATAGACCGGTTGCAGCAAGTCGCGCGCCAGGCTGTAACTGGCCTCGGTGTCTCCCACGGGCAGCGACTGGCCGGGTAGCCAGTGCTGGGCGGCCAGCACGCTGGGCGTGACCTGGCTGGCCAGGATACGGTGGCGGCTGTCGATCCAGGTGATGGCCTGCAACTCAGGGTACTGCGCCACCAGCGACTCGGCGCGGCGCGCAAATTGTTCCCGGTCCACGTCCTTGCTGGAGATGTCGCGCGCCAGGCGCATCAACTGCTCCTGCCGCTCCAGCAGGCGCAGGCGCAGGCGTTGCTGGGCGTACTCGACATCGCGCTTCACGGCCTCCTGCTCGCGCTCGATCTCCTCGGCGCGCAGGTACCAGAAGGACATGGCGATGGCCGTCAGAAACAGCACCACGGCCGCCAGCGGCGCCAGCATGGCGAAACGGTCCTGGCGGTTGGCGGGCTGTTCGCGCCACCAGCGGCGCCATCGGGCCACGAACTCGGGCGTCGGCAGCCAGGATCGGGTTGCCGTGGGATCGGGGGGGGCTTTCATGCCTCGAAGTGTAGGTGAGCCCGGCGCCTGGGACGGCCAGGCCAGCGGGGCTCTTTCTTGTCCGTGATTTCATAATATGGAATTGAATGGCATGATTTGAAATTGGACGAAATTATGCGAAACTCGCCGACCGTACCCACGTACAGAAGACGGTACTCACGTACCCTATGACCTTCCAACCCCAGGAGACTCCCATGTCAGCCGTGCCCGAGAACCTGCTTGGCGCTGCCGCGAAGGACGCGGACAGCCAGGAAACCCGCGAATGGATGGACGCCCTGTCCGCCGTCATCGAAAAAGAAGGCCCCGAGCGCGCCCACTTCCTGCTGGAGCAATTGCTCGAGCACGCGCGCGAGAGCAGCATCGACATGCCGTTCTCCGCCAACACGGGCTATGTGAACACCATCGAGCCGGACCAGGAAGAGCGCTGCCCCGGCAACATCGAGATCGAGGAGCGCCTGCGCGCCTACATGCGCTGGAACGCCATGGCCATGGTGGTCAAGGCCAATCGTCACAACCCGGAAGATGGGGGTGACCTGGGCGGCCACATCGGCTCCTTCGCCTCGCTGGCCACCATGTTCGGCGCCGGCTTCAATCATTTCTGGCACGCCGAGAGCGAGAACCACGGCGGCGACTGCGTCTATTTCCAGGGCCACGTCTCGCCCGGCGTCTACGCGCGCGCCTACCTGGAAGGCCGCCTGACCGAGGAGCAGCTGCTCAACTTCCGCCAGGAAGTGGACGGCAAGGGTCTGTCCAGCTACCCGCACCCCAAGCTGATGCCCGATTTCTGGCAGTTCCCGACCGTCTCCATGGGTCTGGGCCCGCTGATGGCGATCTACCAGGCGCGCTTTCTGAAGTACCTGCATGCCCGCGGCATCGCCAACACGGAAAACCGCAAGGTCTGGGTGTTCTGCGGTGACGGCGAGATGGACGAGGTGGAGTCGCTGGGCGCGATCGGCCTGGCCGCGCGCGAGAAGCTGGACAACCTGATCTTCGTCATCAACTGCAACCTGCAGCGCCTGGACGGCCCGGTGCGCGGCAACGGCAAGATCGTCCAGGAGCTCGAGGGCGAGTTCCGCGGCGCCGGCTGGAACGTGATCAAGCTGCTGTGGGGCAGCGAGTGGGACCCGCTGCTGGCCCGCGACAAGGACGGCGCGCTGCGCAAGGTCATGATGGAGACGCTGGACGGCGACTACCAGGCGTTCAAGGCCAACGACGGCGCCTACGTGCGCAAGCATTTCTTCGGCCGTGATCCGCGCACGCTGGAGATGGTGGCCAAGATGAGCGATGACGACATCTGGAAGCTGCGCCGCGGCGGCCATGACCCGCAGAAGGTCTATGCCGCCTACCACAAGGCGGTCAACACCAAGGGTCAGCCGACCGTGCTGCTGATCAAGACCGTCAAGGGCTACGGCATGGGCAAGATCGGCGAGGGCAAGAACACGGTGCACCAGACCAAGAAGCTGACCGACGAGGACATCAAGATCTTCCGCGACCGCTTCAACATCCCGATCCCGGACAGCGAACTGGCCAAGATCCCGTTCTACAAGCCGGCCGACGACACCCCGGAGATGCAGTACCTGCACGAGCGCCGCAAGGCGCTGGGTGGCTACCTGCCCGCCCGCCGCGAGGCCGCCGAAGAGAGCTTCACCGTGCCCTCGCTGGAAACCTTCAAGGCCGTGCTGGACCCGACCGTCGAAGGCCGCGAGATTTCGACCACGCAGGCCTACGTGCGCTTCCTGACGCAGTTGCTGCGCGACCAGGCCCTGGGTCCGCGTGTCGTGCCCATCCTGGTGGACGAGGCGCGCACCTTCGGCATGGAAGGTCTGTTCCGTCAGATCGGCATCTACAACCCGGCAGGCCAACAGTACACCCCGGTCGATAAAGACCAGGTCATGTACTACAAGGAGGACAAGGCCGGCCAGATCCTGCAGGAAGGCATCAACGAGGCCGGCGGCATGAGCAGCTGGATCGCGGCCGCCACCAGCTACAGCACGAGCAACCGGATCATGATCCCGTTCTACGTGTACTACTCGATGTTCGGCTTCCAGCGCATCGGCGACCTGGCCTGGGCGGCGGGCGACCTGCAGGCGCGCGGCTTCCTGCTGGGCGGCACCGCTGGGCGCACCACGCTCAACGGCGAGGGCCTGCAGCACGAGGACGGTCACAGCCACATCCTGGCCAACACCATCCCGAACTGTGTCAGTTACGACCCGACCTTCGCGCACGAGGTGGCGGTGATCCTGCACCATGGCTTGAAGCGCATGGTCGAGAAGCAGGACAACGTCTTCTACTACCTGACCCTGCTGAACGAGAACTACGCCATGCCGGGCCTGACCGCCGGCACGGAAGAGCAGATCATCAAGGGCATGTACCTGTGCAAGGAAGGCGCCAAGCTCACGCCGCGCGTGCAGCTGCTGGGCTCCGGCACCATCCTGCGCGAGTCCATCGCCGCGCAGGAACTGCTGGAGAAGGACTGGGGCGTGGCCGCCAACGTCTGGAGCTGCCCGAGCTTCAACGAGCTCACGCGTGACGGCCAGGACGCCGAGCGCTGGAACCTGCTGCACCCGCTGGAAACGCCGCGCGTGCCGTTCGTGGCGCAACAGCTGGCCGCGCACACCGGCCCGGTGGTGGCATCGACCGACTACATGAAGGCCTATGCCGAGCAGATCCGCCCGTTCGTCCCGAAGGGCCGCAGCTACAAGGTGCTGGGCACCGACGGCTTTGGCCGCAGCGACTTCCGCAGCAAGCTGCGCGAGCACTTCGAAGTGAACCGCCACTACATCGTCGTGGCGGCGCTGAAGGCGCTGAGCGAAGAGGGCACCGTGCCGGTGACCAAGGTGGCGGAAGCCATCCAGAAGTACGGCATCAAGACCGACAAGATCAACCCGCTGTACGCCTGAGCCCGGGAGACACAACATGGCATTGGTAGAAGTCAAGGTCCCCGACATCGGGGATGTCAGTGAAGTGGCGGTGATCGAGCTGCTGGTCAAGCCCGGCGACACGGTGAAGGCCGAGCAGTCGCTGATCACGGTCGAGTCCGACAAGGCCTCGATGGAGATCCCGTCGTCCACCGCCGGCGTGGTCAAGGAACTGCGCGTCAAGCTGGGCGACAAGGTGAGCGAAGGCTCGGTGGTGCTGGTGCTGGAGGCCGAGGGTGCCGCCGCGCCTGCACCGGCTGCGGCCCCCGCCGCCGCGCCGGCCCCGGCGGCCGCCCCCGTGGCCGCTGCGCCGGTCGCCGCTGCGGCGCCTGCCGTGGCCGCCGGCCCGATCGAGGTTCGCGTGCCCGACATCGGCGATTTCAAGGACGTGGCCGTGATCGAGCTGCTGGTCAAGCCCGGCGATACCGTCAAGCTGGAGCAGAGCCTGATCACCGTGGAGAGCGACAAGGCCTCCATGGAGATCCCGTCAGCCGCCGCCGGCGTGCTCAAGGAGCTCAAGGTCAAGGTCGGCGACAAAGTCAACATCGGTGACCTTGTCGCGGTGCTGGATGGCGTGGCCGTTGCGGCCGCAGCGCCGGCGCCCGCCGTGGCCGCTGCCGCGCCGGCTGCGGCCGTCGCCAGCGTGCCGGCCAGCCCGGCACCCGTTGCTGCCCCGGCCGCCGTGCCCGCGCACAACCCGACCGCGCTGTCGGTCGGTCTGCCGCACGCCTCGCCCTCCATCCGCAAGTTCGCGCGCGAACTCGGCGTGCCGCTGGCCGAGATCAAGGGCACTGGCCCCAAGGGCCGGATCACCCAGGACGACATCCAGAACTTCACCAAGGCCGTGATGGCCGGCGCGGTGCAGACCCAGGCCCAGGCGGCCAAGGCGCCGGCGGCAGCCGCTGGTGGTGGCTCAGAGCTGGGCCTGATCCCCTGGCCGAAGGTGGACTTCGCCAAGTTCGGCCCGACCGAGCGCAAGGAGCTGAGCCGCATCAAGAAGATCAGCGGCGCCAACCTGCTGCGCAACGCCGTGATGATCCCGGCCGTCACCAACCACGACGACGCCGACATCACCGAGCTGGAAGCCTTCCGCGTGTCCACCAACAAGGAGAACGAGAAGTCCGGCGTCAAGGTCACGATGCTGGCCTTCCTGATCAAGGCCTGCGTGGCCGCGCTCAAGAAGTTCCCCGAGTTCAACAGCTCGCTGGACGGCGACGCGCTGGTCTACAAGCAGTACTGGCACATCGGCTTTGCCGCCGACACGCCCAACGGCCTGGTCGTGCCAGTGATCAAGGACGCCGACAAGAAGGGCATCCTGCAGATCAGCCAGGAAATGGGCGAGCTCGCCAAGAAGGCGCGCGACGGCAAGCTGGGTCCGGCCGACATGAGCGGCGCGACGTTCACCATCTCCAGCCTGGGCGGCATCGGTGGCAAGTACTTCACGCCCATCATCAATGCGCCCGAAGTCGCGATCCTGGGGGTCTGCAAGTCCACCATGGAGCCGGTCTGGAACGGCAAGCAGTTCGTGCCGCGCCTGATGCTGCCGCTGTCGCTGACCTGGGACCACCGCGTCATCGACGGCGCCGCCGCCGCGCGCTTCAACGCCTATCTGGGCCAGATCCTCGGCGACTTCCGCCGGGTGCTGCTGTAAGGGAGCCCGACATGGCACTGATTGAAATCAAGGTTCCCGACATTGGCGACTTCGCCGAGGTGGCGGTGATCGAGGTGCTGGTCAAGCCCGGCGACACGATCAAGGCCGAGCAGAGCCTGGTCACCGTCGAGTCCGACAAGGCGTCGATGGAGATCCCGTCCAGCCACGCCGGCGTGGTCAAGGAACTGCGCGTCAAGCTCGGCGACAAGGTCGCCGAAGGCTCGGTGTTGCTGTTGCTGGAGGCCGCCGAAGGTGCGGCCACGGCAGCGCCTGCCCCGGCACACGCCGCGGCGCCGGCGGCTGCCGTACCCGTGGCCGCGCCGGCTGCGGTGGTGGCGCCCGCTGCCGCCAGCTTCGCCGGCTCGGCCAACCAGGAATGCGACTTGCTCGTGCTCGGCGGCGGTCCCGGCGGCTACTCCGCCGCGTTCCGCGCGGCCGACCTGGGCCTGAAGGTGGTGCTGGTCGAACGCTACGCCACGCTTGGCGGTGTCTGCCTGAACGTCGGGTGCATCCCGTCCAAGGCGCTGCTTCATGTGGCGGCAGTGATGGACGAGGTCAACCACCTGTCGGCGGCGGGCATCGACTTCGGTGCTCCGAAGGTCAACGTGGATCAGTTGCGCGGCCACAAGGAAAAGGTGATCTCCAAGCTCACCGGTGGCCTGGCCGCGATGGCCAAGATGCGCAAGGTCACCCTCGTGCGCGGCTATGGCGCCTTCGTCGGCGCCAACCACCTCGAAGTGGAAGAGACCACTGGCACGGGGCAGGACAAGACCGGGACCAAGCAGGTGATCGCCTTCAAGAAGTGCATCATCGCCGCCGGGTCGCAGGCCGTGCGCCTGCCTTTCATGCCCGACGATCCGCGCGTGGTGGACAGCACCGGCGCGCTGGCGCTGCAGGGTGTTCCCAAGCGCATGCTGATCCTGGGCGGCGGCATCATCGGCCTGGAAATGGGTACGGTGTACAGCACGCTGGGCGCGCGCCTGGACGTGGTCGAGATGATGGACGGCCTGATGCAGGGCGCTGATCGCGACCTCGTCAAGGTCTGGCAGAAGATGAACGCCCACCGCTTCGACAACATCATGCTCAAGACCAAAACGGTGGGGGCCAAGGCCACGCCCGAAGGGATCGAGGTGACGTTCGCGCCGGCGGAAGAGGGTGGCACGGCGCCCGCGCCGCAGACCTACGACCTGGTGCTGCAGGCCGTGGGCCGCACGCCCAACGGCAAGAAGATCGCCGCCGACAAGGCTGGCGTGGCGGTGACGGATCGGGGCTTCATCAACGTCGACATCCAGATGCGCACCAACGTGCCGCACATCTTCGCCATCGGCGACGTCGTGGGCCAGCCCATGCTGGCGCACAAGGCGGTGCACGAGGCGCATGTGGCGGCCGAGGTCATCGCCGGCGAGCTGCAGGGCAACAAGGAGCTGGCCAGCGCCGCCTTCAACGCCCGGGTGATTCCCAGCGTCGCCTACACCGATCCCGAGGTGGCCTGGGTGGGCCTGACCGAGGACCAGGCCAAGGCGCAGGGCATCAAGGTCAAGAAGGGCCTGTTCCCCTGGACGGCGTCCGGACGCGCCATCGCCAACGGCCGCGACGAGGGTGTCACCAAGCTGCTGTTCGACGACAGCCCCGAGGCGCATGGCCACGGCAAGATCCTCGGCGGCGGCATTGTCGGCACCCATGCTGGGGACATGATCGGCGAGATCGCGCTGGCCATTGAGATGGGCGCCGATGCGGTGGACATCGGCAAGACCATCCACCCGCACCCCACGCTGGGCGAGAGCATCGGCATGGCGGCGGAGGTGGCCCACGGCAGCTGCACGGACGTGCCGCCGGCCCGACGCTGAGTCGGGTACTTGGCTGCCAGGGTGCTGGCGGCCCGCAAGCCGGGACTTTGTCCCGGCTTTTTTCATGGGCGAACGCATGACGCTGCGCGGCACCAGGGGCTGTGTGGCGCGCCTTGGTGCGTCCGTCGTTGTCGCGCGTGGATAACGCCGCATCCGGGTTCCCCGCGATACCCGGGTTGGGCACGAACTATCGGCCGATAGCGCTATGTTCCTAATAGCTGATGACGCTCGCCTGATAAGGAAAAATCAAATTATTTCAGGAAGAAATTTTTGACCCGAAGTCGCCACAAAGACGGTCCACACATTCTGTGGATAACTTTGTGGATGACGATAGGAATAAGCCGGCAAAGCCGCGTCAGGCAAGGCTTTGAACAGATTGCCCGCCAAACGGGCAGGGAGGAATCTGTCGGCGACGGCGGCGCGCAGCCGCGGTCGCCGAGCCCTCAGCGCTGGGCCGTGGTGTCGGCGCCGGCCGGCGTGTCCACGCGCCGGGCACCGTTGAAGCGCGTCTGCCAGTAGGCTTGGCGCATGTCTTCCACCCGCACATGGGCGCCAGTGCGCGGGGAGTGGATGAATTTGCCGTCGCCGACGTAGATGCCAACGTGGCTGAAGGCGCGTCGCATGGTATTGAAGAACACCAGGTCGCCGGGCTTGAGTTCGCTGCGGTCGATCTCCTGGGTCGCGGCGGCCTGTTCCTCGGCGCGCCGCGGCAGCACCAGGCCGACCGTCTGCTCGTACATCGCGCGCACGAAGCCGCTGCAATCGAAACCGGTCTCGGCCGAGTTGCCGCCGCGTCGGTAGGGCACGCCGAGGAAACCCATGGCGTTGACCACCAGCTCGGATGCCCGTTCGCCGACCGATTGCCGCACTTGATGAAGTTGCTGGCCGATCCGGCCGACCAGTCCCTTGTCGGCCAGCAGGCGCTCCATGTCTTCGTCGGCCGGTGCGGCGTGGACACTGGCGCTCATCGCCAAAAGAAGTAACAACCATCGAAACATGGCGATGCAGGTTAGATAGATGTGTCTAAGAAGTCAAGGCGTAAATTTTTTGTAAGTAATTGATTTGTCACATATTTGTCTTCCCTGTTGTGGCTCTATCGTTCGACCTCGTTCTCGTGGCGGGACCAGAATGGCGAGGGCTTTTTGGGAGCCGATGTGAAGACATTCCAGGGTTGGCGGCGGCGTGGATGGCGCCGGATGTGGCGCGTGCTTGCCGCGTGGGTAGGCGGATTGGCCTGGGCCACGGCGGGGTGGGCGCAGGAGGTGACGCCCGAGACCGTGGCCAGTGGCCTGGATCATCCCTGGGCGGTGGCCTTCCTGCCGCAGGGGCGTTTCCTGGTGACCGAGCGGCCCGGGCGGCTGCGGGTGCTGGAGGCCGATGGCCGGCTGAATGCGCCGGTCGCAGGGCTGCCTGCGGTGGCGGACGGCGGGCAGGGCGGTCTGCTGGACCTGGTGCTGGATGCCGGCTTCGCGCGCAACCGGCGGCTTTACTTCTGCTTTTCCGAGCCCGGGACCTTGCCCGGTGCCAACGGCACCGCGCTGGCGCGGGCCACGCTTTCCGAGGACCGGACCCGGCTGGACGCGGTGCAGGTCGTCTTCCGCCAGCAGCCCAAGGTGGTCAGCCGCCTGCACTTCGGCTGCCGCATCGTGCAGTCCCCCGACGGGCGGCTGTTCCTGGCGCTGGGGGAACGCTTCTTCCGGCCGGACGCGGCCCAGCGATTGGACAACCACCTCGGCAAGGTCGTCCGCATCGATCCGGACGGCCGGGCGCCGGCCGACAACCCGTTTGTCAACCGGCCCGGGGCGCTGCCCGAGATCTGGAGCTACGGCCACCGCAACCCGCAGGGCGCCACGCTGGCGCCGGACGGAGCGCTCTGGATGCACGAGCACGGGCCGCAGGGCGGCGACGAGATCAACCGGCCCCAGCCCGGGCGCAACTACGGCTGGCCGGTGATCACCTATGGCGAGCAGTACGGCGGAGGCAAGATTGGCGAGGGGCTGACGGCCGCGCCGGGCATGGAGCAGCCGCTGCACTACTGGGTGCCGTCGATTGCCCCGTCGGGCATGGCCTTCCTGACCAGCGAGCGCTACGGCCCGGCCTGGCGCGGCAACCTGTTCGTTGGCTCGCTCAAGTTCCGCTACCTGGCGCGCCTCGAACTCCGGGACGGCCGGGTGGCGCGGGAGCACCGCCTGCTGCCCGAACTGGATGAGCGCATCCGCGATGTGCGCCAGGGCCCGGATGGCCTGCTGTACGTGCTGACCGACAGCCCGCGCGGCCGGCTGATCCGTCTGCGGTCGCCCTGAGGCCGGCGCCTGTCGGCGGCGGACCGGCGCGCTGTCAAACGGGTGTAGGCTATCGGCATGAAGCAAGCTGTTTCCGAAACCCCGGCGCCGGCCGCCGTGGTGGCGGCGCCCGCGTCGGCCCTCGGTGTGGCGGCGTCCCACCTGGCGCTGCGCCGGGTCGCGATCGACACCTATCGCGAGAACGTGGCCTACCTGAACCGCGATTGCGGCGTGTACCGCGCCGAGGGCTTCCAGGCCCTGTCCAAGGTCGAGGTGCGGGCCAACGGACGGCGCATTCTGGCCACGCTAAACGTGGTGGACGATCCGGCCATCGTCGATTGCGGCGAGCTGGGCCTGTCCGAGGACGCCTTCGCCCAGCTGGACGTGGAGGACGGCCACACCGCCTCGGTGTCGCAGGCCGAGCCGCCGGAGTCCATGGGGGCGCTGTTCCGCAAGATCAACGGCGAACGCCTGGGCAAGGAGGATTTCCACGGCATCGTGCGCGACATTGCGCAGCACCGTTATTCCAAGATCGAACTGACGGCCTTCGTGGTGGCCACCAACCGGGGCGAGATGGACCGCGAGGAGGTCTACTACCTGACCGAGGCCATGGTGAGTGCCGGCCGCCGGCTGGACTGGCACGAGCCGCTGGTGGTGGATAAGCACTGCATCGGCGGTATTCCGGGCAACCGCACCTCGATGCTGGTGGTGCCCATCGTGGCGGCCCATGGCGTGCTGTGCCCCAAGACCTCGTCGCGCGCCATCACCTCGCCCGCGGGCACCGCCGACACCATGGAGGTGCTGGCCAACGTCGAGTTGCCATTCGACAAGCTCTCGAACATCGTGCGCGACCATCGGGGCTGCCTGGCCTGGGGGGGCTCCGCGGACCTGTCGCCGGCCGACGACGTGCTGATCTCGGTGGAGCGGCCGCTGTCGCTCGATTCGCCGGCGCAGATGGTGGCCTCCATCCTGTCGAAGAAGATCGCAGCCGGCTCCACGCACCTGGTGCTGGACATCCCCATCGGCCCCACCGCCAAGGTGCGCTCCATGCCCGATGCGCAGCGCCTGCGCCGCCTGTTCGAGTATGTGGCCTTGCGCATGCACCTGTCGCTGGACGTGGTGATCACCGACGGCCGGCAGCCGGTGGGCTTCGGCATCGGCCCCGTGCTGGAGGCGCGCGACGTGATGCGCGTGCTGGAGAACGATCCGCGCGCGCCCAACGATTTGCGGCAGAAGTCGCTGCGCCTGGCGGGGCGGCTGATCGAGTGCAATCCTGACGTGCGCGGTGGCGACGGGTTCGCGATCGCGCGCGATATCCTCGACTCCGGCCGCGCCCTGGCCCGCATGCATGACATCATCAATGCCCAGGGCTCGCGCGGCTTCGACCACAACCACCCGGCGCTGGGGACGCTGACCTTCGAGGTGCACGCCGCCGCAGACGGGGTGGTGATCGGCATCGACAACCTGCAGATCGCGCGGGTGGCGCGGCTGGCCGGCGCGCCCAAGGTCAAGGGTGCCGGGGTGGACCTGCAGCGCAAGCTGGGTGACGCCGTCGCGGCCGGCGACGTGCTGTACCGCGTTCATGCCGAATTCCAGACCGATCTGGAGTTTGCCCGGCAACTGAGCAGCAAGTCCAGCGGCTACGCGATCGGCCGCGCCGAGGACATGCCGCATGTGTTTGTGGAGTTTTGATGAGTCTTTCCGCCTGCTTGCTCTATTTCGATGACGAAGAAGCCGGGGCGCGGCGCTTGGCCGAAGCGGCCGGCCTGACGCCGCAACCAGTCAGTCGCCACCGATTTCCCGACGGCGAACTCAAGCTGCGCCTGCCGTCGCCGCTGCCCGAGCGCGTGGTGCTGCTGCGCAGTCTGGATCAGCCGAATGAAAAGCTGCTGGAACTGCTGCTGACGGCGCGCACCGCGCGCGAGCTGGGCGCGCAGCACCTGACGCTGGTGGCGCCCTACCTGGCCTACATGCGGCAGGACATGGCCTTCCAGCCCGGCGAGGCGGTGAGCCAGCGCATTGTCGGCCGGTTCCTCGCCGACCTGTTCGATGCCGTGCTGACCGTGGACCCGCATCTGCACCGGGTGGCCACCTTGCAGGAGGCGATTCCGGTGCTTGACGCGATCGTGCTCAGCGGCGCGCCGCTGCTGGCTGACCTGATTGCCGAGCGGCGCGGCCGACCGCTGCTGGTCGGTCCGGACGAGGAGTCCGCGCAGTGGGTGGCGCAGGCGGCGGCGCGGCATGGCCTGGAGCATGCGGTGTGCCGCAAGGTGCGTCACGGCGACCGGGACGTGGACGTCGAACTGCCGGCGGTGGATGTGGCGGGGCGAGCCGTGGTGGTGCTCGACGACGTGCTCAGCACCGGCCATACGGTGGCCCGTGCGGCACGCCTGCTGCGTGCCGCCGGCGCGGCCTCGGTGGACGTGGCGGTGACGCATGCGTTGTTCGCCGGGGAGGCGCAGGCCCTGCTGCGCGAGGCTGGCGTGGGCGAGATCTGGAGCACCGACAGCATCGCTCATCCGAGCAATGCCGTGTCCATGGCGCCCGCGCTGGGGGCGGCCCTGCGCCAGCTCGGCGGTTGATCGAGGCGGCCTGCGGTGTGCTGTGCCGGCTCGCTGCGGAGCCCGTGCGTGCTGCGCCGCCATCGGCGCGGCGAGGTGCTGCGACAATCCAGCGCTTTCCAATTCATCCCCACTGCTTTCCGGATCCTGCCATGCTGCTTGACGCCTCCGAATCCCAACTGGTCCTGATCGATTACCAGGAACGCCTGATGCCGGCCATCTTTGAAGGCGCGGCCGTCGTCCGCAACGCCGCCCGCCTGGGGCAGATGGCCCGTCTGCTGAAGGTGCCGGCCTGGGGCACCGAGCAGAATCCGTCCCGCCTGGGCGAGAACGCGCCCGAGATCCGGGCGCTGTGCCAGCGCACGCTAGACAAGATGCATTTCAGCGCGGTGGAAGAGGGCCTGGGCGAATGGCTGCGCCCACCGGCCAAGGCGCCGCAGGGCAACGCGCGCAGCCTGCCCAAGCACTTGCAGAAACCGGCGCAGCAGGCGCCGGAACGCAACACCATCGTGATCGCCGGCTGCGAGGCCCACATCTGCCTGTTGCAGACTGCGCTGGACCTGCTGGACGACGAGTTCGAGGTCTGGGTGGTGACCGACGCCTGCAGTTCGCGCACCGAGCGCAACCGTGACGCCGCCTTCGACCGCCTGGCAGGCGCCGGCGCGGAACTGGTGACGACCGAGATGGTGGCCTTCGAATGGCTGCGCACCGCCGAGCATCCCGACTTCAAGGCGATCCAGTCGCTGATCAAGTAAGCAAAGAGCCTCTCGCCTCCTGCCCGGCGTCGCTGCGTCAGCGCGAGCCGGTGCACGCCGGGTTGGCCCGGCTACTTGCAGAGTCAGCTTGCCGCAAGATCATCATGAATAATTATAAATTCAGATGGCGGTCGGTGGGTGCCGCGACAGACCGCCTCCCTTCATTCATGAACAGGATCAAGAGGAGACAGCCATGTCGAGCTATGCAGATTTTCACCGTCGTTCGATCGAGGATCGGGACGGCTTCTGGGCCGAGCAGGCGCAGCTGATCGAGTGGCAGACGCCGCCGCAGCAGATTTGCGACTACAGCCGCCCGCCGTTCGCCAAATGGTTCGTCGGCGGCACGACCAACCTGTGCCACAACGCGGTGGACCGGCACCTGAGGGATCGGGCTGATCAGTCCGCGCTGATCGCGGTCTCGACCGAAACCAACCAGGAAAGGACGTACTCCTTCCGCGAGCTGCATGCCGAGGTGCAGCGCATGGCGGCGGTGCTGAAGGACCTGGGCGTGGAAAAGGGCGACCGGGTGCTGGTCTACATGCCCATGATCGCCGAGGCAGCGTTCGCCATGCTGGCCTGCGCGCGCATCGGCGCGATCCATTCGGTGGTGTTCGGCGGCTTCGCGGCCGGTTCGCTGGCCTCGCGCATCGAGGATGCGGAGCCCAAGGTGATCGTCAGTGCCGACGCCGGCTCGCGTGGCGGCAAGGTCGTGGAGTACAAGCCGCTGCTGGACGAGGCGATCCGCCTGTCGGCCCACAAGCCGCAGGCCGTGCTGCTGGTGGATCGACAGCTCGCGCCGATGGACCTGGTGGCCGGGCGCGACCAGCTCTGGGCCGCCCACCGTGAGCAGCAACTGCACACAGTCGTGCCCTGCGAATGGGTGGATGCGACGCACCCGAGCTACACGCTCTACACCAGCGGCACCACCGGCAAGCCCAAGGGCGTGCAGCGCGACACGGGCGGCTACGCCGTCGCGCTGGCGTCGAGCATGAAGTACATCTACGGCGGCCAACCGGGCGAGACCTACCTGTGCACCAGCGACATCGGCTGGGTCGTGGGTCATAGCTACATCATCTACGGCCCGCTGATCGGCGGCATGGCCACGATCATGTACGAGGGCCTGCCCACGCGTCCCGACGGCGGCATCTGGTGGAGCCTGGTCGAGAAGTACAAAGCCACGGTGATGTTCAGCGCGCCGACCGCGATCCGCGTGCTCAAGAAGCAGGACCCGGCCCTGCTGAGCAAGTACGACCTGTCCAGCCTGCGCGCCCTGTTCCTGGCGGGTGAGCCGCTGGACGAGCCGACCGCCAAGTGGATCAGCGAAGGCCTGGGCAAGCCGATCATCGACAACTACTGGCAGACCGAGACCGGCTGGCCGATCCTGACCATCTGCAATGGCGTGGAAAAGGCACCGAGCAAGTTCGGTTCGCCCGGCAAGCCGGTCTATGGCTACAACGTCAAGCTGCTGGACGACCAGACCGGCGAGGAGCTGACCGGGGCCAACCAGAAGGGCGTGGTCGCCATCGAGGGCCCGTTGCCGCCGGGCTGCCTGCAGACGGTCTGGCGCGATGATGAGCGCTTCGTCAAGACCTACTGGTCCAGCGTGCCGGGCCGACAGGTGTACAGCACCTTCGACTGGGGCATCCGAGACGAGGACGGCTATTACTTCATCCTGGGCCGCACCGACGACGTGATCAACGTCGCCGGCCATCGCCTGGGTACGCGCGAGATCGAGGAGAGCATCGCCAGTCACCCCAACATCGCCGAGGTGGCGGTGGTGGGCGTGGCCGACCCCCTCAAGGGGCAGGTCGCGATGGCCTTCGCGGTGGTCAAGGATGCGAGCGTGCTGACCGACGAGGCAGCCGTGCTGAAGCTGGAAGCCGAGGTGATGAAGGTGGTGGACCACTCGCTCGGCGCCGTGGCGCGGCCGGCCCGGGTTCGCTTCGTCAGCGTGCTGCCCAAGACGCGCAGCGGCAAGCTGCTGCGCCGCGCCATCCAGGCCGTGTGCGAAGGGCGCGATACCGGCGACCTGACCACGATGGAAGATCCCGCGGCCCTGCAGCAAATCCGCGATCTGGTCGTCGGCTGAGCGTCCCGTTGCGGGGGGCCGGGACGGGCGCGGGCCGCGCCTGTCCGAAAATTCCGTCGGCAGGTCGGTGCTTTCGGTGGCACAATCTGAAAGTTTAGTTCCATCAGGCCCTTCCCCTGCCACTGTCGCATCCGCCATTCGGTTCAGCCGTGTCGCGGAAGGTATTTCAACCAGCTCAAGTTCCCTCAAGGGGAATGGAGGTCAGCGAAACATGAGCGAGACCAAGTCCGTCTACGCCGCCTATCAAGGCAACACCTATCTCTTCGGCGGCAATGCGCCTTACGTCGAAGAGATGTATGAAAACTATCTGGCCAATCCCGGCAGCGTGCCCGACAGCTGGCGCGACTATTTCGATGCGCTGCAGCACGTGCCCGCCGTGGACGGCACCAACGGCAAGGACGTGCCTCACCTGCCGGTGATCAACGCCTTCGCCGAGCGCGCCAAGGCTGGCGGCACCAAAGTCGTGCTGGCCAGTGCCGACGCCGAAATGGGCCGTAAGCGCACGGCCGTTCAGCAGCTGATCGCGGCTTACCGCAACGTTGGTCAGCGCTGGGCTGATGTCGACCCGCTCAAGCGCACCGAGCGCCCGGCCATTCCCGAGCTGGAGCCTTCGTTTTATGGCTTCAGCGATGCCGACCAGGAAACGGTGTTCGACACCAGCAACACGTTCTTTGGCAAGGACAAGATGCCGCTGCGCGAGTTGCTCAACGCGCTGCACCAGACCTACTGCGGCACGATCGGTGCCGAGTACATGTACATCACCGACCAGGCGCAAAAACGCTGGTGGCAGCAGAAGCTGGAAAGCATCCGCAGCAAGGCGAACTGGTCGGCCGAGAAGAAGAAGCACATCCTGGATCGCCTGACGGCGGCCGAAGGCCTGGAGCGCTACCTGCACACCAAGTACGTTGGTCAGAAGCGCTTTTCGCTTGAAGGCGGTGAAAGCTTCATTGCGGCGATGGACGAACTGATTCAGTCCGCCGGCGCCAAGGGCGTGCAGGAAATTGTGATCGGCATGGCGCACCGCGGCCGTCTGAACGTGCTGGTCAACACCCTGGGCAAGATGCCCAAGGACCTGTTCGCCGAGTTCGACCACACCGCGCCGGAAGACCTGCCGGCCGGCGACGTGAAGTACCACCAGGGCTTCAGCTCCGACGTCGCCACCCCCGGTGGCCCGGTGCACCTGAGCCTGGCGTTCAACCCCTCGCACCTGGAAATCGTGAACCCGGTGGTGGAAGGCTCGGTGCGCGCGCGCATGGACCGCCGCGGCGACGCCAAGGGCAGTCAGGTGCTGCCGGTGCTGGTGCATGGCGACTCCGCCTTTGGTGGCCAGGGTGTGAACCAAGAAACCCTGGCATTGTCCGAAACCCGTGGCTACAGCACGGGCGGCACGGTGCACATCATCATCAACAACCAGATCGGTTTCACCACTTCCGATCCGCGCGACCTGCGTTCCACGCTGTATTGCACCGACATCGTCAAGATGGTCGAGTCGCCCGTGCTGCACGTCAACGGTGACGACCCCGAGTCCGTCGTGCTGGCCATGCAGTTGGCGCTGGAATACCGCCTCGAATTCCGCAAGGACGTGGTGGTGGACATCATCTGCTTCCGCAAGCTGGGCCACAACGAGCAGGACACGCCTGCGCTGACCCAGCCGCTGATGTACAAAAAGATCGGCGCCCACCCTGGCACGCGCAAGCTGTACGCCGACAAGCTGGCTGCTCAGGGCCTCGGCGAGTCGCTGGGCGACGACATGGTCAAGGCCTACCGCGCCGCCATGGACGCCGGCAAGCACACGGTCGACCCGGTGCTGACCAATTTCAAGAGCAAGTACTCGGTGGACTGGTCGCCGTTCCTCGGCAAGAAGTGGACCGACGCCGGCGATACCGCCATTCCGCTGACCGAGTGGAAACGACTGGCCGAGAAGCTCACCACCATCCCCGAGACCATCGCGCCGCACCAGCTGGTCAAGAAGGTGTATGACGATCGCGCTGCCATGGGTCGTGGTGACGTCAACGTGGACTGGGGCATGGGCGAGAGCATGGCCTTTGCTTCGCTGGTGGCCAGTGGTTACCCGGTCCGCCTGTCGGGTGAGGATTCGGGTCGTGGCACCTTCACGCACCGTCATGCCGTGATTCACGACCAGAACCGCGAGAAGTGGGACACCGGCACCTATGTGCCGCTGCAGAACGTGGCCGAGAACCAGGCGCCGTTCGTCGTGATCGACTCCATTCTGTCGGAAGAGGCCGTGCTCGGCTTCGAGTACGGCTACGCGGGCTCCGATCCGAGCAGCCTGGTGATCTGGGAAGCCCAGTTCGGCGACTTCGCCAACGGCGCGCAGGTGGTGATCGACCAGTTCATCGCCTCTGGCGAAGTGAAGTGGGGTCGTGCCAATGGCCTGACGCTGATGCTGCCGCACGGCTACGAAGGCCAGGGGCCCGAGCACAGCTCGGCGCGCCTGGAGCGCTTCATGCAGCTGGCCGCCGACACCAACATGCAGATCGTGCAGCCGACCACGGCCAGTCAGATCTTCCATGTGCTGCGTCGCCAGATGGTGCGGGAACTGCGCAAGCCGCTGATCATCTTCACGCCGAAGTCCCTGCTGCGCAACAAGGACGCCACCTCGCCGCTGTCCGAGTTCACCAAGGGTGGCTTCCAGACCGTGATTCCGGAGAACAAGGAAGAGGTCATCAAGAAGGCCGACAAGGTCAAGCGGGTTCTGGTCTGCTCCGGCAAGGTCTACTACGACCTGGTCAAGAAGCGTGCCGAGAAGGAGGCCGACGACGTTGCCATCCTGCGCGTGGAACAGCTCTATCCGTTCCCGCACAAGGCCTTCGCCGCCGAGCTGAAGAAGTACCCGAACGCGACCGATCTGGTCTGGTGCCAGGACGAGCCGCAGAACCAGGGCGCCTGGTTCTTCGTGCAGCACTACATCCACGAGAACATGCTCGAAGGCCAGAAGCTTGGCTACTCCGGTCGTGCCGCCTCGGCGTCGCCCGCCGTGGGTTACTCGCACCTGCATCAGGAGCAGCAGAAGGCTCTGATCGACGGTGCCTTCGCCAAGCTCAAGGGCTTTGTGCTGACCAAATAACGTTCCACAACAGAACAACGCGTAAACCGATACGGAAAGAATTGAAATGGCTATCGTAGAAGTCAAAGTTCCGCAGCTGTCCGAGTCCGTGGCCGAGGCCACCATGCTGCAGTGGAAGAAGAAAGCCGGCGAGGCTGTCGCCATTGACGAAATCCTGATCGAGATCGAGACCGACAAGGTGGTGCTGGAAGTGCCGGCGCCGGCCGCAGGCGTGCTGGCCGAGATCGTGGTCGGTGACGGCGGCACCGTCGTGGCCGAGCAGCTGATCGCCAAGATCGACACCGAAGGCAAGGCCGGCGCCGTGGCAGCGCCTGCTGCCGCGCCCGCCGCTGCCCCGGTGGCCGCGTCTGCCGCCGCCCCGGCGGCTGCTGGTGGTGCCATGGCCGGCGTCGCCATGCCTGCCGCCGCCAAGCTGATGGCTGACAACAGCCTGGCCGCCGGCTCTGTGCCGGGAACCGGCAAGGACGGCCGCGTGACCAAGGGCGACGTGCTGGCGGCGGTGGCCGGTGGAGCCGCCAAGCCTGCCGTGAGCAGCGTGGCGATCCCGACCGGCGTGCCGACCAGCACGCTGCCACAGGTGGCCGCCCCGGCCGTCAGCTTGGGTGATCGCCCCGAGCAGCGCGTGCCGATGACCCGTCTGCGCGCCCGCGTGGCCGAGCGTCTGCTGCAGTCGCAGTCCACCAACGCCATCCTGACCACCTTCAACGAGGTGAACATGGCCCCGGTGATGGATCTGCGCAAGAAGTTCCAGGACAGCTTCACCAAGGAGCATGGCACCAAGCTCGGCTTCATGAGCTTCTTCGTCAAGGCCGCCGTGCATGCGCTGAAGAAGTACCCGGTGCTGAACGCTTCGGTCGACGGCAATGACATCGTCTACCACGGCTACTTCGACATCGGTATCGCCGTCGGTTCGCCGCGCGGCTTGGTGGTGCCGATCCTGCGCAACGCCGACCAGATGAGCTTCGCCGACATCGAGAAGAAGATTGCCGAGTTCGGCAAGAAGGCCCAGGACGGCAAGCTGAGCATCGAGGAGATGACCGGTGGCACCTTCTCCATCTCCAACGGCGGCACCTTCGGCTCCATGCTGTCCACGCCGATCATCAATCCGCCGCAGTCGGCCATCCTGGGCGTGCACGCGACCAAGGACCGCGCCGTGGTGGAGAACGGCCAGATCGTGATCCGCCCGATGAACTACCTGGCGATGTCCTACGACCACCGCATCATCGACGGCCGCGAAGCCGTGCTGGGTCTGGTCGCCATGAAGGATGCGCTGGAAGATCCGGCTCGCCTGCTGTTCGACATCTAAGCCCTGCCTGACAGACCCACCCATGCGGCCCGACCTCTGGTCCTGCCCATCGGTGGGTTTTTCTTTAATCGATTGACTGGATTTTTCATGAGCAAACAATTCGACGTGATCGTCATCGGCGGTGGTCCCGGTGGCTACATCGCTGCCATCCGTGCGGCCCAACTCGGCTTCAACGTGGCCTGCATCGACGAATGGAAGAACGCCAAGGGCGGTGCCGCCCCGGGCGGCACCTGCACCAACGTGGGCTGCATTCCGTCCAAGGCGCTGCTGCAGTCGTCCGAGCACTTCGAGCAGGCGGGGCATCACTTCGCCGAGCACGGCATCGGCCTGAAGGACCTGAGCATCGACGTGGCCAAGATGGTCGCGCGCAAGGATGCCGTGGTGAAACAGAACAACGACGGCATCCTGTACCTGTTCAAGAAGAACAAGGTGAGCTTCTTCCACGGTCGCGGCTCGTTCGTCAAGGCGGTCGAGGGCGGCTACGAGATCCAAGTCACCGGCGCTGCCGATGAGACCCTTGTGGCCAAGCAGGTCATCGTGGCGACCGGCTCCAATGCGCGCGCGCTGCCCGGCGCAGCATTCGACGAGGAGAACATCCTCTCCAACGACGGTGCGTTGCGCCTGGGCGCGGTGCCGAAGAAGCTGGCCCTGATCGGCTCCGGCGTGATCGGCCTGGAGATGGGGTCGGTCTGGCGCCGTCTGGGTGCTGAGGTCACCATCCTGGAAGCGCTGCCGGCCTTCCTGGGCTCGGTGGACGAGCAGATCGCCAAGGAGGCGCTCAAGGTCTTCAGCAAGCAGGGTCTCAAGATCGAGCTCGGCGTCAAGATCGGCGAGGTCAAGTCGGATAAGAGTGGCGTGAGCGTTGCCTACACCAACGCCAAGGGCGAGGCGCAGGAGCTGGCCGTGGACAAGCTGATCGTCTCGATCGGCCGCGTGGCCAATACCATCGGCCTGAATGTCGAGGCCGTGGGCCTGAAGCTCGATGAGCGCGGCGCCATCGTGGTGGACGACGAGTGCCGCACCAACCTGCCCGGCGTCTGGGCTGTGGGTGACGTGGTGCGCGGCCCGATGCTGGCGCACAAGGCCGAGGAAGAGGGTGTTGCCGTGGCCGAGCGCATTGCAGGCCAGCATGGGCACGTCAATTTCAACACCGTCCCGTTCGTCATCTACACCAGCCCCGAGATCGCCTGGGTCGGCCAGACCGAACAGCAGCTCAAGGCCAGTGGACGTGCGTACAAGGCCGGCACCTTCCCGTTCCTGGCCAATGGTCGCGCGCGTGCCCTGGGCGACACGACCGGCATGGTGAAGTTCCTGGCCGACGCGACCACGGACGAGATCCTCGGCGTGCACATCATTGGCCCGATGGCCAGTGAGCTGATTTCCGAAGCCGTGGTGGCGATGGAGTTCCGTGCGAGCAGCGAGGATATCGCGCGCATCTGCCATGCGCACCCCTCGCTGAGCGAGGCGACCAAGGAAGCCGCTCTGGCGGTGGACAAGCGCACGCTGAACTTCTGAGCAAGCGTCTGCAACCTCGGGATGGGCCGGCGTGGGCCAGCCATCCCTTTGCCTCTCCGGGCCGCCAGTGGTGGCCCGTTGTCCATTTCAGGTGACCATGACGATCTCCCATCCGGTCCGCGCGGCCTACGAAGCGGAACTGAAGGCACGGGGTTTCCAGAGCGACCCCGCTCAGCTGCGCGCCGTCGAGGCGCTGGAACGCTGCGCGGCCGACTGGGCCGTCTTCAAGGCCAGGCGCTCGAACGCCTTTAAGAAGCTGATCAACCGCCCCGAGATTCCGAAGGGCGTTTACATGTACGGCGGCGTCGGGCGCGGCAAGAGCTTCCTGATGGACTGCTTCTACAACGCCGTGCCACTCAAGCGCAAGACGCGTCTGCACTTTCACGAGTTCATGCGTGAGGTGCATCGTGAGTTGGCGGGCCTGCAGGGCACGGTGAACCCGCTCGACGAGTTGGGGCGCCGCATGGCCAAACGCTACCGCCTCATCTGTTTCGACGAATTCCACGTCGCCGACATCACCGACGCGATGATCCTGCACCGGCTGCTGGTGGCGCTGTTCGAAAACGGGGTCGGCTTTGTCACGACCTCCAACTTCCGGCCCGACCTGCTGTACCCGGATGGGTTGCACCGGGACCGCATCCTGCCGGCGATCGAGCTGCTGAACCGTCGCATGGAAGTGCTGAACGTGGACAATGGAACTGACTACCGGCGGCGCACGCTGGAACAGGTCAAGCTTTACCACGCCCCGTTGGGCGAGCAAGCCGAGGCAGAGATGACGGAGGCCTTCAACCGCCTCGCGTCCAGCCATGACGAGGATCCGGTATTGCACATCGAGGCGCGCGAGATCCGCTCCCGGCGCCGTGCTGGTGGGGTGGTCTGGTTCGACTTCAAGACGCTTTGCGGCGGGCCGCGCTCGCAGAACGATTATCTGGAGATCGCAACCCAGTTCCACACGCTGCTGCTGAGCAATGTGCCGCACATGCCGGTGCGCATGGCCTCCGAGGCGCGCCGGTTTACCTGGCTGGTGGACGTGCTGTACGATCGTCGGGTCAAGCTGATCCTGTCGGCTGAAGTGGCGCCGGAAGCGCTCTACACCGAAGGTCCGCTGGCGCACGAGTTCCCGCGCACGGTGTCGCGCCTGACTGAAATGCAGTCGGCTGAGTTCCTGGCGCTGGAGCACCGTACGGTGGACACGCATCTCACATGAAACTGTTGATCACTCTGGCGAGCCTGTGGCTCAGCGCGGCCTCCGTGATGGCCCAGCCCATCGGCGAAGAGGACTTTGGACACTGGGCGCAGCAGGAGCGCGATCGCATCGCTGCAGAGCGTGAGATGCTGGAGCGGCGCTGGTTCGATGGGGAGCGGGCCTGCTACCAGCGCTTTGCCGTCAACGACTGTCTGCGCCAGGCCCGCCGTCAGCATCGTGCGGCGTTGGCCGACCTGCGGCGTCAGGAAGTGTTGATCAACGACGAAGAGCGTCAGCGGCAGGCCACGGAACGCCTGCGTCATCTGGAGCAAAAACCTGGCGCAGGCGATGCGCCACGCCCCTGACTCAGCGGTGGCCCATGCTGGTCCGACCCGGCGGTGTCCGCATCTTTCGGGGGGCTAGTGCCTCCAGCTTGACGATCGCCAGTGACAGGTTGTCACCGGCGCCTCGGGCGCGCTGCCTGGCCTTGTCGATCAGAAACTCGCAGGCCTCGCGGGGATGCAGTGAGGAAACCACCGACGCCAATTCCTCGGGATCGAAGTAATGCCAGACGCCGTCGGTACAGGCCAGCAGGCAGTCGCCGGGCTGCAGCTGATCGATATGGTGAGCGTCGAGCACCGGGTCATCGTCAACACCCAGGCAACCGGTCAGGACGTTGGACTCGGGGTGCTTGTTGGCCTCTTCCTCGGTGATTTCGCCTGCTGTCACCAGAGACTGGACGTAGGAGTGGTCGATCGTGCGCTTGACCAGTCGGCCCTTGCTGAAATGGTGAATCCGTGAGTCACCCGAGTGCAGCCAGTGGCAGTCACCCTCAGGATTGATCAGGAACACGGCCAGGGTGCTGTGTGGCTCCTCCTCGGCGGAGACGGCGATGATCCGGATCATGAAATGGGCTTCCTGGGCGATCTGCCGCAACAGCGATGCGGCGTCATCCAGGCCCGGCGCGTAGCGCTCGAAGAGCTGTTGCGCGGTCAGCATCACCTGGTCCGAGGCCTTGCGTCCGCCACTGCGCCCACCCATGCCGTCCGCCACGACCCCGAGCACGCAGCCCGGGGCGCGCGGATGCGTGAACAGGGCGACCTGGTCTTGCTGGTATTCGCGGTCACCCCTGTGGATGCCGGTTGATGCGTGGAGGCGGAAACCTTGTGTCATGCGGCTGAAGCGGCTTGGTTGTGGGCACTCCGTAAATGGAATGTGAGCACGTATTATTCAATGAAGCTGTTGTGGGGGCGGGTCGGGGTCGTCCCGACTTGCGTTGCAGATGCCCAACCTCGGGAAAACGTCTCATTCGAGCAGGACTGCCACGCCCCAGCAGAGCCTGCATTTAGGTGATGCTCACCAGATTTTCCACCACGGTGCCTGCTTTGCCTTGAAGCCGCGCGTCAGGTATTCGCTTCGAGGATAGTTCTTTTCAAGGACGCGCCGCGTGTCGTCGCGCAATTCCGTCATCCCCAGTGCATCGTAAGAGCGCACCATGATGAACAAGGCTTCCTCCAGCGCAGGGACATTCTGGAATTCGGCGACGGCGGTCTGTGCCCGATTGATCGCCGCGACATAGGCGCCGCGTGTGTAGTAATAGCGTGCCACATGCACTTCGTAGCCAGCCAAGGAGTTGACGATGTAGGTCATGCGCTGGCGCGCCTCTGGCGTGTACTTCGATTCCGGAAAGCGGGTGGTCAGCTCCTTGAAGGCCTCGAACGATTCCTTGGCCGCTTTCTGGTCGCGCTCGGAAAGATCCTGGCGGGTGATGGATGAGAACAGGCCCAGTTCATCGTTGAAGTTGACCAGCCCTTTAAGGTACAGCGCATAATCCAGCGCCGGGCTGGCCGGGTGCAGCTTCATGAAACGATCGAGTGTCGCCAGAGACTGCGCCTTCTCGCCGGCCTTGTACTGGGCGTAGGCCTTCTCGATCTGCGCCTGTTGCGCCAGGGGTGTGCCGGCGGCGCGTCCCTCCAGCTTTTCGAACAGGCCGACCGCCTTGTCGTAAGCGCCGGCGTTCATCTCGTCGCGTGCCTCGGTATGCAGGCGGTTCGGGCTCCAGCCGGCCGTGGTGTCCACCGGGGTGGTGGTGGAGCAGGCGGAAAGCATCCCCGCCAAAGCGAGCGCGAACCCGCCTGGAACCACCGATAATTTGGCACGACGCATCACTGGCAACCTTGTTGAAACAGACCGAATTGATTATATCGACCGACCCCGAGCGGGCCGATTTGCCGCCCGGCGCTGACGATGCCGAGGAGGCAGGGCCCGAGGCGGAGGTTCGTCCGTTGGAGGTGCCCGCTGACTTGCATGGGCAGCGGCTGGACCGTGTGCTGGCGACACTGGTGGCCGAGTTTTCTCGCAGTTACCTGCAGCAGCTGATCGAGGCTGGTGCAGTGAGTGGTGGCGGCGTGGTGCTGGGCAAGCCCTCGCTCAAGCTCAAGGCCGGCGACCGGCTGTCGATCGAGCTGCGCCCCACCCCGCAGACCCAGGCCTTCAAGCCCGAGCCCATGTCGCTGGAGGTGGTGTTCGAGGATGAGCACCTGTGCGTCATCAACAAGCCCGCGGGTCTGGTGGTGCACCCGGCGCCGGGCAACTGGAGCGGCACCCTGCTCAACGGCTTGCTGGCCCGGGATGTGCAGGCCAGCTTGTTGCCGCGCGCTGGGATTGTCCACCGTCTGGACAAGGACACCAGCGGCCTGATGGTGGTCGCACGCACGCGCCAGACCATGGACGCGCTGGTCCAGCGTATCGCGGCGCGCGAGGTCAGTCGGCAATACCTGGCGCTGGCACACCGGTCATGGGCTGGTCCATTGGTGCGCCAGGTGCAAGGGGCGATTGGTCGGGATCCGCGCAACCGCCTGCGCATGGCGGTGGTCGACCTTGAGAGAACGACAGGCAAAACCGCGAGCACACTGGTGGAGCTGCTGGAGAGTTGCGAGCATGGATGCTGGGTGCGCTGTACCTTGCACACCGGACGCACCCACCAGATCAGGGTCCACATGGCCAGTCTGGGGCATCCACTGGTGGCGGACGAATTGTATGGAGGCAAGCCGGCGGCCGGCCTGAGGCGTCAGGCGCTGCATGCGTTTCGTCTGGCCTTTGCTCATCCGGTGACCGGACAGGCGCTTGAATTCCGGGCGCCGCTGCCGCAGGATCTGCGTGATGCCTTGACGATCTGGGGCCTCGGCTACAATACAGACTGATGGCCTTGCCGCCCTGTGCGGTGGCTCGCGGGCCCTAGGCGCGGTGTCCCGTTCAGGGTGTTCGACCTGCCGCGAAGTGAATCGCTTCTCCCGATGGCTGTCCAGCAGGCGGCCCTATCCTGGAACCACGACAGCATGAATACGGCGGATGCCAAGCGTATCCTCGAGACCGCCTTGATTTGCGCCCAGCAGCCGTTGACGGTGCGCGAGTTGCGCGTCCTGTTCGATGACGTGCTGGGGGCCGACACCGTCAAGCAGTTGCTGCAGGACCTGCAGCAGGACTGGGCGTCCCGCGGGGTGGAGCTCACCCAGGTGGCGAGTGGCTGGCGGTTCCAGAGCCGATCGGAGATGCGCGAGTACCTCGATCGCCTCCGTCCGGAGAAGCCGCCCAAGTACACCCGCGCCGCGCTGGAAACGCTCGCGATCATTGCCTATCGCCAGCCCGTGACGCGGGGCGACATGGAGGACATCCGCGGCGTCACGATCAACTCGATGATCTTGAAGCAGTTGGAGGATCGAGGTTGGGTGGAGGTGATCGGGCATCGCGAGACGGTTGGCCGTCCGGCGCTGTACGCGACCACCCGGCAGTTTCTTGATGACCTCGGTCTGACCTCGCTCGACCAGTTGCCGGTGCTGGAGACGGTGGTCCCGCAGGTCGGTGTGCTGGACGAACAAGTGACGGACAGCCTGTTGCCGGAAGTGCGCTCTCTGGAGGCGGCGTTCAGCGATGGCGCAGGCGGTGCTGTGCTGGAGCTGGCTGAAGCCGCGGACAACGAGGTTTCGCCTGACGCATCGGGGGTTTCGGGCCCCCGGACGATTGAAGACAACGACGACGCAAGACCCTTGCAGGGGATGACATCATGATTGAACATATGCCCGGTACGCCGGAAGTGCCCGGTACGGAAGATGCCGCTTCGGATCAGACGCAGGAGGCGGCCGATGTGACGTCGTCGGTCGAGGTTGCGCCTGCGCGCAAGGCAGATCGGTCCGGATCCCCGCGCAAGCGTGCCGGTGTCGCGTCGCGAGGTGATGCCGCTAAGGGTATTGCATTTTCCGATGTCGTCTCGGGGCAGTTTGACGCCGAGGAGGGCGATGCCGAGGAGCTGTCCGCCAAGCGTGTACTGGCGCCGCAGGCTGATGCGCCCAAGCTGCACAAGGTGCTGGCTCAGGCGGGTCTGGGCTCGCGGCTGGAGATGGAGCAGCTGATCCTGGAAGGCCGGATCTCCGTCAATAACGAGCCTGCGCACATCGGTCAGCGCATCCAGTTTGGCGACCAGGTCAAGGTCAATGGAAAGCCGATCAAGGTGCGCATTGCGCCGCCGCCGCCGCGGGTGATTGCTTATCACAAGCCAGTGGGCGAGGTCGTAACCCGTGACGATCCGCAGAACCGTCCGACCGTGTTCCGCAGGCTGCCTCGGCTTTACCAGGGCAAATGGCAGTCGGTGGGCCGGCTGGACCTGAATACCGAGGGGTTGCTGCTGTTCACCAGTTCGGGTGAGCTTGCCAACCAGCTGATGCATCCGCGTTTCGGGCTGGAGCGCGAATATGCGGTGCGCGTGCTGGGCGCCCTCAGCAATGAGGAGAAGCAGCGACTGCTGGATGGGGTGAAGCTTGATGACGGCATGGCGCAGTTCGGCTCGATTGAAGATGGCGGCGGCGAGGGCTCGAACTGCTGGTATCGCGTGACGATCTCCGAGGGGCGCAACCGGGAGGTGCGCCGCATGTTGGAGGCGGTGGGCCATGCGGTCAGTCGGCTGATTCGCATCCGCTACGGCGCCATGCTCTTGCCGCGCGGTCTCAAGCGTGGCGCCTGGATGGAGCTTGATGAGCAGGACATTCGGGCGCTGATTCAGGCGGCCGGCGCCGGTCGGCCGGCGCCGGCCCGTGCAGGCGATGAAGGTGCCGTGGCACGCGAGCCGCGTTCGCGCGGCCCGGGTGGGCGTGGTCAAGGGGCACGTGGCGATGGCAGCAAGGCACGCCAGGGGCAGGGGCAGGGCGGCGGTCCGCGTCGGACCGAACGCAGCGAGCGCCAGGCCGGGAAGGATCAGCCCGATCCGATGAAGACTTCGCTGGGCTACATTGGCGCCGACAGCTTGTCCCGGCAACGGGAGAGTCAGGGGGCCCGGCGTGGCGGCCCAGCCCGCCGCGGTGGCGGCAGCGGGCGCGCCCGTTGAAATGGGGGTGCATGCCATCTCCGGGCCTGGTCCGAGGTCCAGGGATGGCAAGGTAGAATCAAACGTTTTGCCCGGTGGGCGAAAAAACCAAGAAATTGACACAGGAAATAACCAACATGGCTATCGAACGCACTCTCTCCATCATCAAGCCCGACGCTGTGGCCAAGAACGTGATCGGTCAGATCTACGCCCGTTTCGAGGCGGCTGGCCTGAAGATCGTCGCCGCCAAGATGGCGCATCTGTCGCGCGGTGAAGCCGAGGCTTTCTACGCCGTGCACAAGGAGCGTCCGTTCTTCAAGGATCTGGTGGACTTCATGATTTCCGGCCCGGTGATGATCCAGGCCCTGGAAGGCGAGAACGCCATCCTGAAGAACCGTGAGCTGATGGGTGCCACGGACCCGAAGAAGGCTGCCCCCGGCACGATCCGTGCTGACTTCGCCGACAGCATCGACGCCAATGCCGTGCATGGCTCTGACGCAGCCGAAACCGCAGCGGTGGAAGTTGGCTTCTTCTTCCCCGGCATGAACGTTTACTCGCGCTGATCGACAGCGCGCAAGGCAATGACGGCCAACCTTCTTGACTTCGACCTGGAGGGGCTGGCCGCCTTTTGCGAACGGCTCGGCGAGAAACGCTTCCGGGCCACCCAGCTCTTTCGCTGGATCCACCAGCGGGGGGCATCGGATTTCGACCAGATGAGCGATCTGGCCAAGTCGCTGCGCGAAAAGCTCAAGGTCTGTGCCGAAGTACGTGGCCTGCCGGTGATCTCTCGTCACGACTCCGCTGACGGCACCATCAAATGGCTGTTCGATGTCGGCGACGGCAACGCCGTCGAGTCCGTGTTCATTCCAGAGGATGATCGGGGCACGCTGTGCATCTCGTCGCAGGCGGGCTGTGCAGTGGGGTGCCGCTTCTGCTCGACGGGGCATCAGGGCTTCAGTCGCAACCTGACCACGGGTGAAATCATCGCCCAGTTGTGGTTCGCCGAGCACTTCCTGCGCCAGCACCTGAAGACCAGCGAGCGCGTCATCTCCAACGTGGTGATGATGGGCATGGGCGAGCCACTGCAGAACTATGCGGCACTGGTGCCGGCGCTGCGCGTCATGCTGAGCGACCATGGCTACGGCCTGTCCCGGCGCCGGTTGACGGTCTCCACGTCCGGCGTGGTGCCGATGATCGATCGGTTGGCCCAGGATTGTCCGGTGGCGCTGGCGGTATCGCTGCATGCTCCGAACGACGCGCTGCGCGACAATCTGGTGCCGCTGAACCGCAAGTACCCGATCGCCGAATTGCTGGACGCCTGTAACCGTTACCTGGCGCACGCGCCGCGTGACTTCATCACGTTCGAATACTGCATGCTCGACGGTGTGAACGACCAGCCGGAGCATGCGCGCCAGCTGATCGAGCTGGTGCGTCATCACGGCGGTCAGGGCGTGCGCTGCAAGTTCAACCTGATTCCCTTCAACCCGTTCCCGGCGTCCGGTCTGACGCGCTCGTCGGCGCCACGCGTGGTGGCGTTTGCCAGCCTGCTCAGCGAGGCCGGCATCGTCACCACGGTGCGCAAGACGCGTGGGGACGACATCGATGCCGCCTGCGGGCAGCTGGCCGGTGACGTGAAAGATCGCACTGGCGTGGATGCGCGGATCGCGCAGCGGCGCACCATAGTGCTTCGCCCTGCTGCGACCGAGCCGACGAAGCCATGATGGATCGCCAGGTTTTCAAAGGAAATTCGATGCGTTTGCAACCCTGGCTGGCCGGCTTGACCTTGGGATGGGCTGTGCTGGCGGGCTTGTCCGGCTGCGCGACGGCTACGTCGGCCGGCACTGACATCGAGACTGCCTCGGACGAGTCCGAGGCGCGTCGGCGCGCCAGGCTGCGTCTGGAGCTTGCGGTGGGCTATTTTGAGCAAGGCAAGACGACGATTGCCCTGGACGAGCTCAAGCAGGTGATTGCGCTCGATTCGAGCTTCGCCGAGGCCTACAACCTGCGCGGATTGATCTACATGCGGCTGAATGACCAGTCACTGGCGGAGGAGAGTTTCCGCCGTGCCGCATCGCTGAATCCGCGAGATGCCAATGTGCTGCATAACTACGGCTGGTTGCAGTGCCAGCAGGCGCGTTATCCCGAGGCACTGAGGACCTTCGCCCAGGCGCTGGCCAATCCTACTTACGGGGGGCGCGCCAAAACCCTGATGGCGCAAGGAGTCTGCGAGGCGCGTGCCGGCAAGCGGGCCGAGGCCGAGCAGAGCCTGTTGCGGGCCTACGAGCTGGATGCGGGTAACCCCGTGACCGGCTATAACCTGGCGTTGTTGCTGATGCAGCGCGGCGAATGGGCCCGTGCGCAGTTCTACATTCGGCGCCTCAACAACAGCGAGTTCGCGAACGCGGAGTCGCTGTGGCTGGGCATTCGCGTGGAGCAGCGGCTGAACAATCGCGTGGCTGTCCAGCAGTTGGCCGAGCAGTTGAAGCAGCGCTTCCCCCAGTCTCGGGAATGGACGGCCTTTGAACGGGGTGCATTTGATGAATGAGGTTTCCGGGATGGGCCGCGATGACGGTCTGCAGGTGTCGCAGTCCGTGTCGGACTTTTCCGCCGGAGCGGCGCTGCGTCAGGCGCGTGAGGCGGCGGGGATATCGCTGGAGGTGTTGGCGGCATCGCTCAAGGTGACGGTGGACAAGCTGGCGGCGCTGGAGGCGGATCGCTGGGAGGCCTTGCCCGACGTGGTGTTCGCGCGGGGGCTTGCTGCGAGCGTGTGCCGCTCGCTGAGTCTCGATCCCGCACCGGTGCTGCAGCGTCTGCCACAGGCAGGGCCCAGGTTGGCGCCGCAGGGCGAGCGCATCAATGCGCCGTTTAAGGAGGTGCGGGTCGGCGCCGGGAGTGGGCTGAAGGCTTATTTGTCGCGTCCGGTGGGGCTGGCCGTGCTGGCCTTGCTGGTGGCCGCTGGTGCGCTGCTGTTGCTGCCGACGACGCAAGATTCGGATCCACAAGGACAGGCGCCGGCGGTGGTGTCCGAGGCGCCAGGCCGTGAGCCGGTGGTTGCGTCAGTCGTGACGACGGAAGTGGCAGGCCAGGCGGTGCCGCCTGCACCGATGCCGGTTGAGCCCGTTCCTGCGCCCGTTCCAGAGACGGGGGCGGCACCGACTACCGCCGTGACGCCCCCTGCCGTGATCGCCACGGCATCGCCGGTGGCTGCGGCGCCGGCGGCGGCTGGCACCCAGGTGCAGGGGGTGACTTCTCCTGTTGTCGAGGGTTTGCTCGGTTTCAGCGCATCCGCTGATTCATGGGTCAAGGTGACTGATGCGCGCGGGGTCGTGGTACTGAGCCGGCTGGTGCGGGCCGGCGAATCTGTCAACGCCAACGGGACCGTGCCATTGGCCGTGGTGGTGGGGCGTGCCGATGCCACCCGCGTCACGGTGCGTGGTCAAGCCATGGATCTGGCGCCGATCGCGCGCGATAACGTGGCCCGTTTCGAGGTGAAGTGAGATGGCTGATTGTCTGCCGATTGAACCTGCGGCGCCTTTGGCGCGCCGCTCTCGCCAAGCTCGGGTGGCCTGGGGCTCGCGCGTCATCACCGTGGGCCGTGAGGCCCCGGTGCGTGTGCAGTCGATGACCAACACCGATACCGCCGATGTCATTGCCACCGCGATTCAGGTCAAGGCGCTGGCACTGGCCGGCTCGGAAATGGTCCGCATCACGGTGAATACGCCGGAGGCAGCGCAGGCCGTGCCCCATGTCCGCGAGCAGCTCGACCGCATGGGCATTGATGTACCGCTGATCGGCGACTTCCATTACAACGGCCACCGCTTGCTGACCGAGTTTCCGGCCTGCGCCGAGGCACTTTCCAAGTACCGGATCAACCCCGGCAACGTCGGCAAGGGCGACAAGCGTGACAAGCAGTTTGGCCAGATGATCGAGGCGGCGATGCGCTGGAACAAGCCGGTGCGCATCGGCGTGAACTGGGGCAGCCTGGACCAGGAGCTGCTGGCCAGCCTGATGGACGAGAACAGCCGGCGTGCCACGCCTTGGCAGGCCAGGCAGGTCATGTACGAGGCGCTGGTGACCTCCGCCATCGACTCTGCTCGGCGTGCCGAGGCGATGGGTTTGGACGGCAGCCAGATCCTGCTGTCGTGCAAGGTCAGTGGTGTGCAGGACCTGATCTCGGTCTACCGTGCCCTGGCGCAACGCTGCGACTACGCGCTGCACCTGGGGCTGACCGAGGCGGGCATGGGCACCAAGGGTACCGTGGCCTCCACGACGGCGCTGTCCATCCTGCTGCAGGAGGGCATTGGCGACACGATCCGTGTCTCCCTGACGCCGCAACCGGGCGAGTCGCGAACGCAGGAGGTGCTCGTCGCCTCCGAGATCCTGCAGGCGCTAGGTTTGCGCACCTTCGTGCCGAGCGTGACGGCCTGTCCGGGGTGCGGGCGCACCACCAGCAGCACGTTCCAGGAGTTGGCCAAGCAGATCGACGATTTCCTGCGCGCGCAGATGCCGGTCTGGCGCAGCCGTTATCCGGGAGTGGAGGCGCTCAAGGTGGCGGTGATGGGCTGCATTGTCAACGGCCCAGGCGAGAGCAAGCACGCCGACATCGGCATCAGCCTTCCCGGGACGGGTGAAGCTCCGGCCGCTCCGGTGTTCATCGATGGCGAGAAGCGGCTGACCCTGCGTGGCGAAAGCATTGCGCAGGAGTTCCAGGCCCTGGTGGAAAACTACATTGAAACGCGCTTCGGTCCCGCCGACGCGAACTGACGGATACATGGTGGAAGTAAAGAACACGACCCCGGTCAAAGGGGCGAAATTGACTGGCGTCAAGGGTATGAACGACGTCCTGCCGCCGGACTCGGCGCGCTGGGAATGGCTTGAAGACAAGGTGCGTCAGCTGATGGCGCGCTACGCCTATCGCAACCTCCGCACCCCGATCGTCGAGCCGACGGCGCTGTTCGTGCGCGGGCTGGGTGAGGTGACCGATATTGTCGAGAAGGAAATGTATTCCTTCGAGGACCGGCTCAATGGCGAGCAGCTGACGCTGCGCCCCGAATGCACCGCCGGCGTGGTGCGCGCCGTGGCCGAGCACAACCTGCTCTACGACGGCGGCAAGCGGCTGTACTACATGGGTCCGATGTTCCGCCATGAGCGTCCGCAGCGCGGCCGCTATCGTCAGTTCCACCAGATCGGTGCCGAGGTGCTGGGCTTTGCCGGCGCCGAGATCGACGCCGAACTGATCCTGCTCGCGGATGCGCTGTGGAAGGAACTCGGTCTGCGCGACGTGCGGCTGGAGTTGAACAGCCTGGGCCAGCCGGCCGAACGCCAGGCGCACCGGGCCGCACTGATCGCCCATCTGGAGCAGCATGCCGACCAGCTCGACGAAGAAGCGCGCCGCCGCCTGCACAGCAACCCGCTGCGCATCCTGGACACCAAGAACCCGGCGATGAAGGACATCGTCGAGGCGGCGCCCAAGCTGCTCGACTTTCTGGGCGAGGCCTCGCTGGCCCACTTCAATGCGGTGCGCGCCATCCTCGATGCCAATGGCGTGGGCTACCGGATCAATCCGCGCCTGGTGCGCGGCATGGACTACTACAACCTGACCGTGTTCGAATTCGTCACGGAAAGCCTGGGCGCCCAGGGCACCATCTGTGGTGGTGGTCGCTACGACTACCTGATCGAGCAGGTGGGCGGCAAGGCGGCGCCGGCCGTGGGCTGGGCCCTTGGCGTGGAGCGCGTGCTGGAGCTGCTCAAGGAGCAGGGCGAGGTCGTGGCTGCGCCGGTGCCGGATGCCTATGCGGTGATCCCGGATGCCGCGGCCCTGCCAGTGGCGATGCAAACCTTGCAGCGCCTGCGCGCCGCTGGCGTCAGTGTGCAGATGCACGCGGGCACGGGCGAGGGTATGGGCAGCATGAAGTCGCAATTCAAGAAGGCCGACGCCAGCGGTGCGCGTTACGCTCTGGTGTTCGGTGCCGACGAACTCGCGTCGGGATCGGTCACCGTCAAGGCGCTGCGTGACGGCCAAGGGCAGCAGACGAGCCGCGCCCTGGACGCCGTGGCCGACTGGGCCCACACCCTACAATCGAGTTCTTAACTCCTTGCGCCATGGCAACACATCTCGACCTCGAAGAACAAGAACAGCTCGACCAGCTTCGGCACTTCTGGAAAAGCTACGGCAACCTGATTACCTGGGTGCTGATCGTCGTTTTTGGCGCCTTGGCGGCCTGGAACGGCTATCACTATTGGCAGCGCCGACAGGCGGTGCAGGCCACCGCCCTGTATGACGAGGTCGAGCGTGCCGCGCAGGCCGGAGACCTCGCGCGGCTGGAGCGCTCGCTGACCGACATGAAGGACAAGTTCGGCGGCACGCTTCACGGCCAGCAGGCGGCACTGCTCGCGGCCCGGGTCTTCCAGGATAAGGACAAAGCGGATTCGGCCAAGGCCGCGCTGCGCTGGCTGGTCGAACAGTCATCTGATGAAGGTTACCGCGCACTGGCCCGGCTGCGACTGGCCACGCTGCTGGTGCAGGATAAGGCCTATGACGAGGCCTTGAAGTCGCTTTCCGCCGAGTTTCCGGCGTCATTCGCCGCCTTGGCGGCGGACCGCCGAGGTGACGTGCTTTCGTTGCAGGGCAAGGAGGCTGAAGCTGTTGTCGAATACGGCAAGGCTTACCGCGGGCTGGATGCCCAGGCCGACTACCGTCGTCTGGTCGAGGTCAAGCTCAATGCGTTGGGTATCGATCCGAAGGCAGGCAAGGACGGGGAGAGCGCCAAGTGAGGCCGCATCGCCTGATCTTCCCGCTGCACCGACTGGGTACCGGCCTTGCGCTGGGTCTGGCGCTGCTGGCGACAGGGTGCTCCAGCAGCCCGGACAAACCCAAGCCCGCTGAACTGGCGCCCAACGTCGCGTTGATGGGGGTGCGCCAGGCCTGGACGGCCCGTTTGCCCGGCGCGGTGTCCTTTCCGCTGGAGGTTGGGGTGCAAGGCACCCAGGTCGTGCTCGCCGACAAGGATGGCGCGTTGGTGGCGCTGGATGCGGCCAGCGGGCGCCCACTCTGGCAGGCTTCCGTGGACGAGTCGTTGGCTGCAGGCGTGGGCGGCGACGGCGACGTGACCGCTGTGGTGACGCGCGCCAACCAGGTGGTCGCCCTGGAGGGCGGCAAGCCGCTGTGGCGGCAGAAACTCGGCGCTCAGTCCTACACCGCGCCGCTGGTGGCGGGAGGTCGGGTGTTTGTGTTGGGCGCTGACCGTTCTGTGACGGCGTTCGATGGTCGCTCCGGTCGCAAGCTGTGGACGCAACAACGCGCCGGTGAGGCGCTGGTGCTGCGTCAGGCGGGGGTGCTGCTGGCGGTCGGCGACACGCTGGTGGCCGGCCTGTCCGGTCGCCTCTTTGGTCTGAATCCGGACAATGGCAGTGTGCGCTGGGAGGCTCCGCTGGCGTCCCCGCGCGGCACCAATGATGTTGAGCGCCTGGTGGACTTGGTCGGCCGGGTCAGCCGGCAGGGGCAGGTGGTTTGCGCTCGCGCCTACCAGGCGGCGGTTGGCTGTGTGGATACCGCGCGTGGCGCTGTGCTGTGGAGCAAGCCCGCCCAGGGGGCGGAGGGCGTGCACGGTGATGACCGTCTGTTGTTCGGCACCGAGCTGGACGGCAAACTGGTCGCCTGGCGGCGTGCCGATGGCGAGCGCGCCTGGGTGACCGAGCAATTGCGCTTCCGTGGCCTGACGGCGCCGCTGGCGCTGGGGCGTTCGGTGGTGGTTGGCGACAGTGCTGGGCTGGTGCACCTGCTGTCGCGTGAGGATGGTTCGCCCTTGAATCGATTGACGACTGATGGCTCCGGCATCGCTGCAGCCCCGGTGGTGGCTGGCGATACGCTGGTGGTCGTGACTCGGGCGGGTGGTGTTTTCGGCTTCCGGCCGGAATGATGGAACGGAAGTATTGAAGTGAAACCCGTGCTGGCCCTGGTGGGCCGCCCCAATGTGGGGAAATCCACGCTGTTCAACCGGCTCACCAAGAGCAGGGATGCGATCGTGGCCGACTATGCTGGCTTGACGCGTGACCGTCACTATGGTCAAGGTCATCTGGGCAAGCGTGAGTTCATCGTCATCGATACGGGCGGCTTTGAGCCCGACGCGTCGAGTGGCATCTACAAGGAAATGGCCAAGCAGACACGGCAGGCTGTGGCAGAGGCTGACGTGGTGGTCTTCGTCGTGGACGCACGAGGCGGCCTGTCTGCACAGGACCATGACATCGCCAAGTACCTGCGCCGGCTTGGCAAGCCGTGCCTGCTGGTGGCGAACAAGGCCGAGGGCATGCGCGAGGGCGTGCAGCTGTCGGAGTTCTTCGAGCTGGGCCTTGGCGAGGTGATCCCGGTGTCCGCGGCGCATGGTCAGGGTGTGCGCAGCATGATCGAGCTGGCGCTGGACAGTCTGCAGCTGCCCGAGACGGAGGAGGACGAGGCCGAAGGCGAGGCAGGCAATCAGGCCATCAAGCTGGCGGTCGCTGGTCGTCCCAACGTTGGCAAGTCCACGCTCATCAACACCTGGCTGGGCGAGGAGCGCCTCGTGGCTTTCGATCTGGCGGGCACCACGCGTGACGCCATCAGCGTGCCGTTCGAGCGCAACGGGCAACAGTTCGAGCTGATCGACACGGCCGGTCTGCGGCGCAAGGGCAAGGTGTTCGAGGCAATCGAGAAATTCTCGGTGGTCAAAACGCTGCAGGCCATCGAGTCGGCCAACGTCGTGCTCCTGCTGCTCGACGCGACCCAGGGTGTGACCGATCAGGATGCACATATCGCCGGCTTCATCCTGGAAAGTGGTCGCGCCGTGGTGCTGGCCGTGAACAAGTGGGATGCCGTGGACGAATACCAGCGCGAGCTGGTGCAGCGTTCGATCGAAACCCGGCTGAGCTTCCTGAAGTTCGCCACGATGCACTTCATCTCGGCGAAGAAGCGCCAGGGCCTGGGGCCGCTGTGGACGTCGATTGCGCAGGCGCACCGCTCCGCCACCTGCAAGATGTCGACGCCGGTGCTGACCCGCCTGCTGCTGGAGGCGGTGCAGTTCCAGTCGCCCAAGCGCGCGGGCATGTTCCGGCCCAAGATGCGCTACGCGCACCAGGGGGGCATGAATCCGCCGGTGATCGTGGTCCATGGCAATTCGCTCGAACACGTGACCGACGCCTACAAGCGATTCCTGGAAATGCGTTTTCGCAAGGCGTTCGACCTGGTCGGTACGCCGCTGCGCATCGAGATGAAGACGTCCAAGAATCCCTACGCCGACAAGGACGGGGCTTGATTTTTTAGTCGTCGCTGTTCCGATCTTTTGTAAGGGTTTGGTCGGCGGCGCCTGGAGGCCTTGTCACACTGTGGTAAGGTCACACCCCTACCAACAATTTCCTGAACACGGAGAATATCGTGAGCAACAAAGGGCAACTCCTGCAAGACCCCTTCCTTAACACCCTGCGTCGCGAGCACGTGCCGGTATCGATCTACCTCGTCAATGGCATCAAGCTGCAGGGGCAGATCGAGTCCTTCGACCAATACGTTGTTCTGCTGCGTAATACGGTGACCCAGATGGTTTACAAGCACGCCATTTCGACCATTGTGCCGGGGCGTGCCGTGAACTTTTCCGCCACTGAAAGTCCCGAGTCGGGCGCGGCCTGATTCGCCCCCTGAAGCGGTCACCGCTTCAGGGCGGATTTGACCGCCTCCGACCTTGATTCCCGAGCATGTCTGATTCACGTGCTCCCTCCCGTGCGCCGGCCATCTTGGTCGGCGTTGACTTTGGGCTTCCGCATTTTGATGCGGCGCTTGAAGAACTGGGTCTGCTGGCCCAGACCGCTGGGCTCGAACCGGTGGTGCGGCTCACCTGCAAGCGAAAGGCGCCCGATGCGGCGCTGTTCGTCGGCAGTGGCAAGGCCGATGAGATTCGTTTCCTCGCTGAACAGAACGGTGTCCAGGAGGTGCTGTTCGACCAGGCCTTGAGCCCCGCGCAGCAGCGCAACCTGGAGCGCCATATCGGCCTGCCGGTCAACGATCGCACCTTGCTGATTCTCGAAATCTTTGCCCAGCGGGCGCGCAGCCACGAGGGCAAGCTGCAGGTCGAACTCGCCCGTTTGCAGTACCTGAGCACCCGGCTGGTGCGCCGCTGGTCGCACCTGGAGCGCCAGAGCGGCGGGATCGGCATGCGCGGCGGACCGGGCGAAACCCAGATCGAGCTGGATCGTCGCATGATCGGTGATTCGATCAAGCGGACCAAGGAGCGTCTGGAAAAGGTCAAGCGCCAGCGGCACACCCAGCGTCGCCAGCGTGACCGGCGCGATACCTTCAACATCTCGCTGGTCGGCTATACCAACGCCGGCAAGTCCACGCTGTTCAACGCGCTGGTGAAGGCGCGCGCCTACGCGGCCGACCAGTTGTTCGCCACGCTGGACACCACCACGCGCCAGCTCTATCTGGGCGAGGCGGAGCGTTCGGTCTCTTTGTCCGATACCGTGGGTTTCATCCGCGACCTGCCTCACGGTCTGATTGATGCCTTCCAGGCCACGCTGCAGGAGGCGGCCGACGCCGACCTGCTGCTGCATGTGGTGGACGCCTCCAATCCCGGCTTCCCGGAGCAGATGGCGGAGGTGCAGCGCGTGCTCGGCGAGATTGGCGCCAGCCAGGTGCAGCAGTTGCTGGTCTTCAACAAGCTCGATGCGCTCGACGAGGGGCGCCGACCGCACCAGTTGCAGGACCAGTACGAGGTCGGCGGCGTGCCGGTGCCCCGTCTGTTTGTCAGCGCCCGCAGTGGTGAGGGCTTGGCGGCGCTGCGCTCGCAGCTCGCCGCCATGGTGCGTGCCGCCGCGCCGGATGGCGGGACCGTGTCTTCTCCTGATTTTTCTGGGGATGAGGCCTGATTGGGCACAATCGGGGCCACATACAAACGAAAAGCAAAACGCATGAACCTTCATCTACGCGCCTTTCGCTGGTCGGTGTTGCCAGCACGCATCCGGGGCATGTTCAACCTGAACGACCCGCGCTGGGGGCGCGGCGAGGACAAGCCCGCGGGCGATGAATCGCAGGAGCCGCAGCGCCCGGCGCGTCCACCGGAGGCGGGTCCAGGCGGTCGTGGCCAGGGTTCCGGGCAGGGGCCGACCCAGGGGCCGCCCGATCTGGATGAGCTGTGGCGCGATTTCAACCGCAAGCTCGGTGGACTGTTCGGCGGCGGCAAGGGAGGCGGACGAGGGCCGGAGCGGGGTGGTCCGTTCGGTGGTGGTGGCGGTTTCCAGCCCGGCATGAAGGGGGCGGGCGTCGGCGTGGGCCTGATTGCCGGGGTCGCCGTGTTGATCTGGCTGGGCACGGGTATCTTCATCGTGCAGGAAGGCGAGCAGGCCGTCATCACGCAATTTGGCAAGTACAACGCCACGGTCGGCGCCGGCTTCAACTGGCGCCTGCCCTATCCGATCCAGCGCCATGAGACGGTGCGCGTGACGCAGATCCGTTCGGTGGATGTCGGGCGCGACGCCATCATCCGCTCTACAGGATTGCGTGAATCGGCGATGCTGACCGAGGACGAGAACATCGTCGAGATCAAGTTCGCCGTGCAGTACCGCCTGAACGATGCGCGAGCCTACCTGTTCGAGAGCAAGAACCCGGGCGAGGCCGTGGTGCAGGCGGCCGAGACGGCCGTGCGCGAGGTGGTGGGCAAGATGAAGATGGATTCGGCCCTGGCCGACGAGCGCGATCAGATCGGGCCGCGCGTGCGGGCCTTGATGCAGACCATTCTCGATCGCTACAAGGTCGGCATCGAGGTGGTGGGCATCAACCTGCAACAGGGTGGCGTGCGGCCGCCCGAACAGGTGCAGGCCGCGTTCGACGACGTGCTCAAGGCGGGCCAGGAACGCGAGCGCGCCAAGAACGAGGCGCAGGCGTACGCCAACGATGTGATTCCACGTGCGGTCGGTTCGGCCGCTCGCCTGCAGGAGGAGTCCGAGGCCTACAAATCGCGCATCGTGGCGCAGGCGGAAGGTGACGCTCAGCGTTTCCGCTCGGTGCTGGCCGAATACCAAAAGGCACCGCAGGTCACGCGTGATCGCATGTACCTGGACGCCATGCAGCAGATCTATGGCAATGTGACCAAGGTGCTGGTGGACAGCCGCCAGGGCTCCAACCTGCTGTACCTGCCGCTGGAGAAGATCATGCAACAGACGGCGCAGGGCGGTTCCGCCGGCGGTGAGTCCTCCGCAGCGACGGGTGCAGCCCCCGCAGCCGGGACGTCCTCTGGTGTGCCGGTCAGTGGTAGCGATGCGCGTTCGCGCGACACGGGGCGCTCGCGCGAGCGCGAGACACGTTAAGGAGTTCTCTGCATGAACCGAGTTGGATTTATTGCCTCGTCGCTCCTGGTCCTGCTGGCGCTGATGAGTTCCATGCTGTTCGTGGTGGACCAGCGTCAGTTCGGCGTGGTCTATGCGCTGGGCCAGATCAAGGAAGTCATCACCGAGCCGGGCCTGAATTTCAAGCTGCCGCCGCCGCTTCAGAACGTCTCCTACATCGACAAGCGTCTGCTGACACTCGACAGTGCGGATACTGAGCCCATGCTCACCGCCGAGAAGCAGCGCGTGGTGATCGACTGGTATGTGCGCTGGCGCATCACCGACCCGCAGGCCTACATCCGCAACGTCGGTCTCGATGAGAACGCCGGAGCCAACCAGCTCAACCGCGTGGTGCGCAATGCGTTCCAGGAAGAGATCAACAAGCGCACCGTGAAGGACCTGCTGTCGCTCAAGCGCGAGGCGCTGATGGCCGACGTCAAGCGCGAGGTGCTCGAAGCCGTGAAGGGTGCCAAGCCCTGGGGGGTAGACATCGTGGATGTGCGCATCACGCGTGCCGACTACGTGGACGCCATCACCGAGTCGGTCTACCGACGCATGGAAGCCGAGCGCAAGCGCGTGGCCAATGAGCTGCGTTCCACCGGTGGCGCCGAGGGCGAGAAGATCCGCGCCGATGCCGACCGCCAGCGCGAGGTGACGATCGCCAACGCCTACCGTGAAGCGCAGAAGATCAAGGGCGAGGGCGATGCCTGGGCCGCACGTATCTATGCCGAGGCCTTCGGCAAGGATCCGCAGTTTGCCCAGTTCTACCGCAGCCTTGACGCCTACAAGGCCAGTTTTAGCAAAAAGAGCGATCTGGTGGTGCTCGATCCGTCGTCGTCTGAATTCTTCAAGGCGATGCGTGGCGCCGGCGCCGCCGGTGCGGCGTCCGCCGCCAAGAAGTAGTCGCGTGGAGAGTGGTAGCTGGCTGACGGCGTTGGCCCTCGTCCTGCTGGCCGAGGGGTTGCTGCCATTCCTCTCTCCCGGCGGCTGGCGGCGCATGTTCGAGCAGCTGCTGCAGCTGCAGGACGGCCAGATCCGCTTCTTCGGCCTGTGCAGCCTGCTGGCCGGTCTCGCCTTGCTGTGGCTGGTGGCGTAAGCCACCACGCCAAGCCCGGTAAAATCTCGTTTTTAACAGCCTCCCCCCAAACACATGTCCGCCTGGGTCCTGCCGGATCACATCGCCGATGTCCTGCCTTCCGAGGCCCGGCACATCGAAGAACTCCGCCGCGAATTGCTGGACACGGCCCGCAGCTACGGCTACGAGCTGGTCATGCCGCCGCTGCTGGAGCATCTGGAGTCGCTGCTCACCGGCACCGGTGAAGCGCTCAATCTGCAAACCTTCAAGCTGGTGGATCAGCTGTCCGGTCGCACGCTCGGCGTGCGCGCCGACACCACGCCCCAGGTCGCGCGCATTGATGCGCACCTGCTCGGCCGAGCCGGCGTCACCCGCCTGTGCTATTGCGGCCCGGTGCTGCACACCCGCCCGGAGCGTCCCCATGCCACCCGCGAGCCCCTGCAGCTGGGCGCCGAGATCTACGGCCACGCCGGCCCGGAGGCCGACCTGGAGGTGCTGCTGCTGGCCCTCGACTGCCTGAAGGCGACACGCATCGATGGGTTGAGCGTGGACCTGGCCGACGCGCGCATCGTGCGGTCCCTGCTGGCCGGCTTGGCGGTGGATGCCGGGCTGTCCGCGCAGATCCATGCCGCGCTGCAGACCAAGGACGCCAGCGAACTCAAGGCGTTGACCCGTTCGTTCCCGTCAGACGTGCAGGCCAGCCTGCTCGCGCTGGTGCAGCTCTACGGCGATGCCCAGGTGCTGGGCGAGGCGGCCAGGGTGCTCAAGCCGACGCCGGAAATCCAGGCCGCCCTGGCCAGTCTGCAGTGGCTGGCCAGCCAGATCAACGATGCCTCGGTCACCTTCGACCTGGCGGACCTGCGCGGCTACGCCTATTACAGCGGTGCGCGTTTCGCGATCTATGCGAGCGGCGCCAGCGACGCCGTGGTGCGTGGTGGTCGCTACGACGGGGTCGGTGCGGTGTTCGGCCACAACCTGGACCGTGATCGCCCGGCGGTGGGCTTCAGCCTGGATTTGAAGCAACTGGTCAGCGTGGCGGCGCCGAGGCCGCTGAAGGCGGCCATCCGTGCGCCCTGGCGCGATGCGCCGGTGTTGCGTGGCGCGATCGCCGCGTTGCGCAGCCAGGGCGAAACCGTGGTCTGCGTGCTGCCAGGCCACGAGAGTGAAATTGATGAATTCCAGTGTGACCGCGAGCTGATCGAGGTCGCGGGACAGTGGGTCGTGCAGGCCATTTGAGAAGACCGAAATGAACATTACCAAAGGACGTAACGTCGTTGTCGTAGGCACCCAGTGGGGCGACGAAGGCAAGGGCAAGCTGGTGGACTGGCTCACCGAGAGCGCGCAAGGTGTTGTGCGCTTCCAGGGCGGCCACAACGCGGGCCACACGCTGGTCATCAACGGCGTGAAGACGGCGCTGCACCTGATCCCCAGCGGCATCATGCGCCCCGGCGTCAAGTGCTACATCGGCAACGGCGTCGTGCTGTCGGCCGGCAAGCTGTTCGAGGAGATCGAGGGCCTGGAGCGCGCCGGCGTCGAGGTCCGCTCGCGCCTGCGCGTCAGCGAGGCCTGCCCGCTGATCCTGCCGTTCCATGCGGTGCTGGATGTGGCCCGGGAGGCGGCACGGGAAGAGGGCGGCTCCGAGAAGATCGGCACCACCGGCCGCGGCATCGGCCCGGCCTACGAGGACAAGATCGCGCGCCGCGCGCTGCGCGTGCAGGACCTGAAGTACCCGGAGCGCTTCGCGGCCAAGCTGCGCGAGTTGCTGGCGCTGCACAACCATGTGCTGCGCACCTACCTCGGCTCGGAGAAGTTCAGCTTCGGCGACGCGCTCAAGCCTTACCTCCAGAACGGCGAAGTGCAGTTCGATGCGGTCTACAACGAAGCGATGCGCCATGCCGAGCTGCTCAAGCCGATGATGGCCGACGTCTCCCGCGAGTTGAACGAAGCGCACCTGCACGGCGCCAACCTGCTGTTCGAAGGCGCGCAGGGCACGCTGCTGGACGTGGACCATGGTACCTACCCCTACGTCACCTCCAGCAACTGCGTGGCCGGCAATGCCGCCGCGGGCTCGGGCGTCGGCCCCGGCATGCTGCACTACATCCTGGGCATCACCAAGGCCTACTGCACCCGCGTCGGCGGCGGTCCATTCCCGACCGAGCTGGAGTGGGAACAGGAAGGCACGCCGGGCTGGCACATGAGCACCGTGGGCGCCGAGAAAGGCGTGACCACCGGGCGCAGCCGCCGCTGCGGCTGGTTCGACGCCGCGCTGCTCAAGCGCTCGGCCCAGGTCAACGGCCTGTCCGGCCTGTGCATCACCAAGCTCGACGTGCTGGATGGCCTGCAGGAGCTCAAGCTGTGCACCGGCTACGAGCTGGACGGTGAGACGATCGATATCCTGCCCATGGGCGCCGACGAGATCGCGCGCTGCAAGCCGATCTACGAAACCATCGAGGGCTGGAGCGATAGCACGGTCGGCATCACCCAGTACGACAAGCTGCCGATCAACGCGCGGCTGTACCTGCAACGCATCGAGCAGGTGACGGGCGTGCCGATCCATATCGTGTCGACCAGCCCGGATCGTGATCACACGATCATGATGCGCCATCCTTACCTGGCGGACTGATCTTTCAATCACGCTGCCTCGGCAGCCCACCATCCAGCGGAGGCAGCGCATGTTGACGGAAAATGGCAAGCACTTGTATGTGAGCCACGACGAGTACCAGAACCTGATCGAGAAACTGGCGCTCAAGATCCACCAGTCTGGCTGGCAGTTCGACACCATCTTGTGTCTGGCGCGCGGCGGCATGCGGCCGGGAGATCTCTTGTCGCGCATCTTCGATAAGCCCCTGGCCATCATGTCCACCAGTTCCTACCGGGCCGAGGCCGGCACGGTGCAGGGGCACCTGGACATTGCCCGCTATGTCACCACGCCGCAGGGCGAGATCGCGGGGCGCGTGCTGCTGGTGGATGACCTGGCCGATTCCGGCAAGACCCTGCAGGCGGTGATCCACATGCTCAGGAGCAGGTACCCCTCGATCAGCGAGCTGCGCAGTGCGGTGATCTGGACCAAGGGCGTCTCCAGCTTCACGCCGGACTATTCGGTGGAGTTTCTGCCGACCAACCCCTGGATCCACCAGCCGTTCGAGAGCTACGACACCATGACACCGGAGAAGCTCATCCAGAAGTGGCAGGGCACGGCCTGAGCGGGGCGCTACCATCGGGCGCATGAACGATGCCGCGCCCGATCCGACCACCGCCCTGATCCACCACCCCTACCAGCCGCCTGACGGCTTTGCCGCGCCGCAGCCGGGGGTGTTCAAGGCTTCTACCGTCATCTTCCCGAACGTCGCCGCGCTGCGCCAGCGCGACTGGAAGCACAAGAGCGGCTACACCTACGGCCTGCACGGCACACCGACCACCTTTGTGCTCGAAGAGCGCCTGTGTGCACTCGAAGGCGGTGTTCAGTGCCTGCTGGTGCCCAGCGGCCTGGCGGCGATCGCCAACGTGTCGCTGGCGCTGCTGAAGACCGGCGATGAAGTGCTGATTCCCGACAATGCCTACGGCCCGAACAAGGCCCTGGCCGAGGGTGAGCTGCGTGCGTGGGGCATCACCCACCAGTTCTACGACGCGATGAATCCGGCCGACCTGGCGGCCCGGCTGAACGAGCGTACCCGCCTGGTCTGGCTGGAGGCAGCCGGCTCGGTGACGATGGAGTTCCCCGACCTGCGCGCGCAGGTCCGCCTGTGCCGAGAACGCGGCGTCACCTGCGCGCTGGACAACACCTGGGGCGCCGGCCTGGCCTTTCAGCCCTTTGAGCTGGGCGAGGGCCTGGGCGTGGACATCTCGGTGCATGCGCTGACCAAGTACCCGAGCGGTGGCGGCGACGTGCTGATGGGCAGCGTGATCACGCGCGACGAGGCTCTGCACCTGAAGCTCAAGATGACGCACATGCGGTTGGGTCTCGGTGTCGGTGCGAACGACGTCGAGTCGGTGCTGCGCTCGCTGCCTAGCCTGGCGCTGCGTTACCGCGCGCACGATGTCGCCGCGCGCCTGCTGGCGGCCTGGTGCAGTGCCCAGCCTCAGATCGTTCAGGTGTTGCATCCGGCGCTGGCCGAAGCGCCGGGGCACGCGCACTGGCGTCAGCTCTGCGGCGCGGCGCACGATGGCGAGGGGGCCGCGGCCGGTCTGTTCAGCGTGCTGGTCGATGCACGCTACACGCCGGCGCAGGTGGACGCCTTCTGCGACACGTTGCGCCTGTTCAAGATCGGCTACAGCTGGGGTGGGCCGATCAGCCTGGTGATGCCTTATGAGCTGGCGACCCTGCGCGCCGCGTGGCCGGCGCACCTGGCACGCGGCACACTGGTGCGCTTTTCCGTCGGCCTGGAGGCGGTGGCAGATCTGCGGCAGGATCTGGCGCAGGCACTGGCCTCGGCTTTGCCGCAAGGCTGAACACGGGGATTGGTGTTTTCCTGAGTGGCCAGCGCGAGCGGGGTTGGTTAGGCTGGGAGCGTCGCCCTGACGCAGACTGGAGTCGTCGCCATGACCCGTTCCGCTTCTGCCTCGCCCGAACCGCGGGACCCAGATGAGCCCGAGATCGACCCGGTCAGTGGCCTGCCCATCATGGCCGAGCCGTATGTGCCGCCGCCCCCGGTCGGCCCGCGTGCGCTGATGCGGCCCCTGTCCGCCGTGGCGCCGTTCCACTGGCTGGCGAGCGGCGCGCGCGACCTGGCCGCCACGCCCGGCATCGCGCTGTTCTATGGCGTCTGCTTCTGGGGCATGGCGCTGGTGCTGGGGTTGGTGTTCCGCGCGCAGCCCGAGTACACGATGTCGATCGCCTCCGGCTGCCTGCTGGTCGGGCCGTTCCTGGCCATGGGCCTGTACGAGGTGAGTCGCCGGCGCGAGCAGGGGCTGGCGCCCGAGCTCGGCGCCTCGCTGACCTGCTGGGACGAGCACATCCGCAGCATGAGCATGCTGGTGCTGGTGCTGATCGTCCTGGAGCTGCTCTGGGGCCGCGCCTCGCTGGTTGTGTTCGCGGTGTTCTTCAATACGGGCATGCCGTCCACGACCGGGGTGTTGCAGGCCGTCTTCAATCCGGAGAACTGGGAGTTCGTCGCGGTCTACCTGGCCGTGGGCGGCGCGTTCGCCGGCCTGGTGTTCGCCACCTCGGTGGTGTCGATCCCGATGATCCTGGACCGCGACACGGACGCGATTTCCGCCGCCATCACCAGCCTGCGCGTGGTGTTGGCCCATCCCGGCGTGCTGTTGCTGTGGGGTTCGCTGATCACGGCGCTGGTGGTGCTGGCGCTGCTGCCCTGGGGCCTGGGTCTGATCGTGGTCGGTCCCTGGCTGGGCCACGCCACGTGGCATGCCTACCGCGGCACGGTGCAGTGGCAGGAGGAGGATGCGGCTCCAGCCGATGCGATCGCGGCCTGAGCCGGTGATCCTGTCGGCTGGCCCAGCAACGAAGTACCATGGCTCGACCATGAAAGAGAAAGAACTCAGGCTGGCGGTCGTCTTCTTCGGCGGCGTGTCGCTGGCGATCTACCAGCACGGCATCAACCGCGAGATCCTGAACCTGGTCCGCGCCTCGAAGACCTACCACGGGGACAAGCTGCGAGCCGCCGATGCTCTGCCCACGGCTGGCCTGCACACGCACTATCCCGACGAGCCGGAGCACTCCACCGGCGACATCTACCGGGAGTTCCTGGAAACCCTGGGGCGTCACACGTCCCTGCGGGTCATCGTCGATATTGTCGCCGGCGCCTCCGCCGGCGGCATCAATGGCGTGGCCCTGGCCACGGCGCTTGCGCATGACCTGAGCCTGACGCCGATCACCGACCTGTGGCTGGCCGAGGCCGACATGCTCAATCTGCTCGCGCCGGAGGCCAAGGCGAGGCTGTGGAGCAAGTGGTATTTCTGGCCGTTCGTGCGACCCCTGCTGACCCGGCTCAACCGCGAGGGCCTGTTGCCGACCAAGGCCGACGCCGAAATGGCCGAGCGGGTCTCGGTGTTCCTGCGCTCGCGCTGGTTCAAGCCGCCGCTGGACGGCCCGCGCATGACCACGCTCATGCTCGACGGCCTGACGGCCATGACCAAGGCCAGCCCGTCATCCGACTCGTTGGTGCCGTCAGGCGTCCAGCTCGATCTGCTGGTGACGGTGACCGATTTCTACGGGCTGGAGCGGTCCATCTTCATCCACGACCCGGCGGTGGCGCAGGAACGTGAGCACCGCCACCTGCTGCGTTTCAGTCTCGACCATCGCCGCACCGGTCACCTGGTGAGCGACTTCGAGGTGGGCAACTACCCCTCGCTGGCCTTCGCGGGGCGTGCCTCGTCATCCTACCCCGGCGCATTTCCGCCCGCGCAGCTGCGCGAGGTGGACGACATCCTCGCCGCGCGTCATGTCCCCTGGCCTGGGCGCAGCCACTTCCTGGAGCGCAATTTCGCGCGCTACCGGGAGCAGGGCGCCAACCCCGAGGACGCGGTGCTGGTGGACGGCAGCGTGCTGGACAACAAGCCGATCACGGCCTGCATCGAGGTCATCCGCAACCATGGCGCATTCCGCGAGGTGGACCGGCGTCTGGTCTTTGTCGATCCGCACCCGCGCAGTGGCGGCCGTGCGCCGGGCGGCGTGCCGGGCTTCTTCGCCACTCTGCGCGGCGCAATGGTGGATTTGCCGCGCCAGGATCCGATCTACAACGAACTGGCCGCCGTGGGGCACTACAACATCCAGGCCCGGCGACTCAAGAGCACGATCCTTGATGCTCGGCCTCATGTCGCTCGGTTGCTGGAACAGACCACCAGTGGCCGGTTCCGAGGCCCCTTCACGGCGGATGACCTGCGCCATTGGCGGCTGATCTCCACCCATTTCCTCGCCGGCTCGGAGATCGTCTATGACGCCTGGTGGCGCTCGCTGGTGTACGAGGCGCTGGACTACCTCGTCACGCTGATCGTCAGCGCCTGCCGCTACGCGCCCGACTCGCAGGACGGGCGCCGCGTCCAGGAGGTTCTTGAGGCCTGGGCGCGCCACCAGGGCGCCATCACCGACACCTATGTGATGCCCGACAACCTGTACGACAACGCCCAACTGCCAGTGTTCGGGACGCTGGTGCTGAATTTCGGCATCGTTTACAAGAAGCGGCGCTTGAACTTCGTGCTGCACGAGATCAACGACCTCTATCCAGGCACCGAGGGTGGCCAGTCCTGCGGCGTGGACTCCGAGTCGCTCGACCTGCTCAAGCTGAAGATCCACAAGTTCATCGACGACCTGGCCATCTACGACGACATCAACTTCCTCAGTCTGCCGGCGGTGGCTGCCTGCCGCGCGCTGTTCATGAAGGGCGGGAGCGGGGCGCGGGTGAACATCGTCAAGGGCAATGTGATGCAGTTGGACCAGGCCGACTTCAATGAGATTTCCAGGCTGGTCAGCCGCCTGGGCGTGGAATGCGATCTTGGGCAGGGCCTGGACAACACGGATGCGGTCCTGGCCTCCCCGCTGGTGCAGAGCATGGGGGAGGCCTGTCGCATCGCGATCCTCACCGGCTACATCGGCTACTTCAGCTGGGACATGATCCTGCGCCCGGCGGTCAGCGCGTTGTCCCTGAACGCGGGGCCGATCGAGGAAATCCTGGTCGATCGCATCAGTCCCGAGGACGCGACCACCCTCAAGCTCGAAGATGGCAAGCCGGTGCTGCAGGGCGGCTCGTTCGCCAGCTTTGGCGGCTTCCTCGGCCGTTCGATCCGGGAGAACGACTACTTGTGGGGCCGGCTGCATGCCGTGGACCGGCTGTTCGACATCCTGCTCAGCACGGTGCCGGAGAACGTGCGCGGCGATTTCGACAGCCTGGCCCTGAAGAAGCGCGCGTTCGAGTGCGTGCTGGCGGAGGAGGCCGAGCGGCTCCAACACAGTGCGGACCTGATCGCGGAGATCCGCCAGGCCATCGAGCGGCTATGACCCGGGCAAAAGTTCTACTTGCCGTCTCAAGCTGTTAAAGTGACCGTCCTTTATAGAAAGCAGACATTGGCTACACCCAACTACGGATACGAAAAGCGCCAGAAAGAGCTGGCAAAAAAGCGCAAGAAGGAAGATAAGCTCAAGGCCAAAGCTGAACGCAAGCTGGTCGGGGACAGCGATGCCCCGCAGGAGCACGATGCCGCCGATGAGCCGACTCCGGAAGGCCTGCCGCCGGCCGGCGGCGACACGCCGGCCTGAACACGCACAGGCGCCGCGTCCTGGTGCCCTCGAACGGCCGGCCGGCGTGGTGTCACCGGTCCCCGGCCAGGATCTCCTCGGCCAGACGTTGCATGGCCTGGGTGGAGTGATCTGTCGGCGCCACGACGGGCGCGGCATCGAACTGCTGGAAATTGCGCCGTGTGGAGTCAGCGTACCCGGGGTCGTAGTGTTTGAATAGCAATTCGCGCACCACCGGCTCGATCTCGCCCGCGCGCACCTGGGCCTTCCAGCCCTCCACCACCGCCTTGCCCCGCAGCATGGTCAGCGCATCGAGCCGCTCGCAGAAGAATTCCACATCCCGGGCAAAGAACGCATAGTCCTCCAGCAGCAGCGCCACGCGCTCCTCGTCGGACAACTGCAGCAGCAGGCAGGGGCTGGCGCGCATGGCGCTCATCAGGCGGTCCGGCACGCTGAGGTTGCCGACCTTCTTGCTTTCCGCCTCCACGTAGACCGGGCGCGCCGGGTCGAACTGGCGCAGCGCATCCCAGACCCGCGTGTCGAAGTGCTTCTGCGTCGGCTGCGGCTGGCCGGGAATCTGGCCCAGCACCGAGCTGCGGTGGTTCGCTAGCGCCTCCAGGTCCAGCACCTGGGCGCCCGCGGTGGCCAGGGCCTGCAGCAGGCGCGTCTTGCCGGAGCCGGTCGGGCCGCAAATCACGCGATAGTGCAGTCGCGCCGCCTGGGCCGGCAGGTCGGCCAGCACGGCGGTGCGGAACGCCTTGTAGCCGCCTTCGATCAGGTGCACCTTGAAGCCGATCTGACCCAGAATCAGTGCCAGGGAGTTGCTGCGCTTGCCGCCGCGCCAGCAATAGATGAGCGGTTGCCAGCTCTTGGGCTTGTCCATCACCTCGCGTTCGATGTGGGCCGCGATGTTCCTGGCCACCAGCGCCGCGCCGATCTTCTGCGCCTCGAACGGACTGACCTGCTTGTACAGCGTGCCCACACGCACGCGCTCGGCATTGTTCAGCGAGGGCCAGTTGATGGCGCCGGGCAGGTGGTCCTCGGCGTACTCGTTCTCGCTGCGCGCGTCGATGATGGCGCTGAAAGACGCCAGCCGAGCCATCGCTTCGGCGGCGCTGATGGGGTGCACACTCATGATGGAGCCCCCACGCTGGCCACTGCGTGTGCCGTGCTGTCCCCCAAGGGGGTCTTCTCGCCTTCGGGCGGCCGTGCGTCGCTCATTTCAGGATTTTTTTCAGTTCGGGCCAGACATTGCCCAGCATGATGGGGTGCGCCTCTTCGCGCGGATGGATGCGGTCGGTCTGGAACAGACGCGTCGGATCAGCGTCGTCGGCCACACCCCGAAGCAAAAAGGGTACCACGGCCGCCTTCTGGGCACGCGCCACCTGGCCGAACAGGGCTGCAAAGCGGCGTCCGTAGTCCGCGCCGTAGTTCGGCGGCACCTGCATGCCGACGAGCAGCACCTTCGCGCCGGCCTGCTGCGCGGTGCGCGTCATCCAGCCGAGGTTTTCCTCGGTCAGGCTCAGCGGCAGGCCGCGCAGCGCGTCGTTGCCTCCAAGCTCGATGATCACGAGGGTCGGCCGGTGCTGCGCCAGCAGCCCCGGCAGCCGCGAGCGGCCGCCCGAGGTGGTGTCGCCGCTGAGGCTGGCGTTGACCACGCGCGCCGCGATCTTCTCCTGCGCCAGCTTGCGTTCCAGCAGGGCCACCCACCCGGTGCCGCGGCGCAGGCCGTACTCGGCGCTCAGCGAGTCGCCGAGGACCAGGATGGTCTGGGGCGCCGGCGTGGCTGGCGCGGACCAAGACCCCGCGAGACCGGCCAGCATGAGGGCCGCGCTAAAGTGTCGGCGGTTCAACAAGGGTTTTTTCATGAGCGATCCGATCATTGCCGTGGAGCATGTGTTCAAGTCGGTCACCGACGCCACGGGCACGCTCGACATTTTGCGGGATATCGATTTCCGGCTGGCACCCAGGGAGACGGTGGCCATCGTCGGCGCCTCGGGTTCGGGCAAGAGCACGCTGCTGTCCATCATCGCCGGGCTGGACACGCCCACGCGCGGCACGGTGCGCCTGGCCGGGCAGGACCTGTTCGCGCTGGACGAGGACGAGCGCGCCGCGCTGCGCGCCCGGCAGGTGGGGTTCGTGTTCCAGAGCTTCCAGCTCATGGGCAACCTCACGGCGCTGGAGAACGTGATGCTGCCGCTGGAGCTGGCCGGGCGCAAGGACGCACGCCAGGCGGCGGCCGAGATGCTGTCCCACGTCGGCCTGGGCGCGCGCCTGGGCCACTATCCCAAGGTGCTCAGCGGCGGCGAGCAGCAGCGCGTGGCGCTGGCGCGTGCCTTCGTCGTGCGGCCGGCGGTGCTACTGGCCGACGAGCCCACCGGCAGCCTGGACTTCGCCACCGGCGAGAAGATCATGGACCTGATGTTCGAGCTCAATCGCGAGCTGGGCACGACGCTGGTACTGGTCACGCACGATCGCGCCATCGCCACGCGATGCGAACGACGCATCACCATCGAGGCAGGGCGGGTCGTGCCGGAACCGGTGCCGGCCTGATCTTTGGCCTCTTTCAGGCTTTTGGGCTTCTTTCGCTCGTCAATGGGGCGTGAGGCGCTGCGGAAAGAGTGGTGACCGTCGAAGCCCGATAATCGCCCCATGTCATCCCCCAAAGTGTTGTTCGGCTTTCACGCCGTGGGCGTGCGCCTGAAGACCGCGCCGCAATCCATCATCGAAATCTACTACGAGTCGACGCGGCGCGACGCGCGCATGCGGCAGTTCATCGAGCGCGCCAAGGAGGCCGGCGTGCGCCTGATCGAGGCCGACGGCCTGCGTCTGGCCAAGCTGGCCGGCAGCCACGGCCACCAGGGCGTGGCCGCGCGGGTGGAAGCGGTGGCGCAGGTCACTTCGCTCGACGAGCTGCTGGAAAACCTCGAGGCCGCCGGCGTCGAGCAGCCCCTGCTGCTGGTGCTGGACGGCATCACCGACCCGCACAACCTGGGCGCCTGCCTGCGCGTGGCCGACGGCGCCGGCGCGCATGCGGTGATCGCCCCCAAGGACCACGCGGCCGGCATCAACGCCACCGTGGCCAAGGTGGCCAGCGGCGCCGCCGAGACCATGCCGTACTTCATGGTGACCAACCTGGCGCGCACGCTGAACGAGCTGAAGGAGCGCAACATCTGGATCATTGGCACCAGCGACGACGCGCCCAAGACGCTCTACCAGGTGGACCTGAAGGGTCCGGTGGCGCTGGTGCTCGGCGCCGAGGGCGCCGGCATGCGCCAGCTCACGCGCAAGACCTGCGACGAGCTGGTCAGCATTCCCATGAAGGGCGCGGTGGAGAGCCTGAATGTCTCGGTGGCCAGCGGCGTGTGCCTGTACGAGGCGCTGCGCCAGCGCGGTTGACGACATGGCCAGGCGAACCAAGGCGGGCCTGAATTTCTGGAGGACTGACACCATGCCCCGAACCACTCTGAAAAAGACAGCTTCTTTTGCCATGTTGGCGCCGGTTGCGCTCGTTCTGGGCTTGACCGCCTGCACGCAGGAGCAGCAGAACAAGTTGGGCCGCGGCATCCAGAACTGGACCGGAACCAACGGCGTTCTGGAGGTCTACGCCGGCGACAAGGTGGTGCGGCGCTTCCTCAAGGTGGACAAGATCAGCACCGCGCTGGGCACGGGCAGCGGCGAGCCGCGCGCCTACCGCTACGGCTATGGCGTGCTCGACGAAAACCTGAACATGCAGGCCGATCCAGGCGAGAAGAAGGTCTATTTCGAGATCAGCGACTACAGCAACGCGGTGTTCTTCGAGAACCCGCACTGAGCTTGTCGGGATTGGGTGCGCCGCGGGTGAACCGAACCCCGGGGCCCCACGACAGCGCCCCCGCGGCGATCCGCCGCCCAGCGCTCAAGCCGACTCGGCGCTGGCCTGGCTCAGACCCTCCAGGGCATCGGCGTCCAGTGCCAACTGAGCCGCACCCGCCAGCTCCTGCAACTGGGTCAGTGAGGTGGCGCTGGTAATCGGCGCGGTGATGCCGGGCTGCGCCATCTGCCAGGCTAGGGCCACCTGGCCGGGCGTGGCTTCATAGCGTTCGGCCACCTCGTCGAGTTCGGCCAGGATGCGCAGGCCGCGCGGGTTCAGGTACTTGGCCACGACGCCCGGGCCGCGCGCGCTCTTGGCGGCGTCGGCCTCGGTGCGGTACTTGCCGGTCAGGAAGCCCGCCGCCAGTCCGTAAAAGTTGATCACGCCGACGCCCTGTGCGACGCACAAAGGTTGCAGTTCGTCCTCGAACACGGCGCGGTCGTACAGGTTGTAGAGGGGCTGCAGGCTTTCATAGCGCGGCAGGCCGAGCTGCTGGCTGGTTTTCAGCGCCTCGGCCAGGCGCGGCGCGGTGTGGTTGGAGGCGCCGATGGCGCGCACCTTGCCTGCCTTGATCAGGTCGGCATAGGCCGCCAGCGTGTCGGCCAGCGGCACGCTGGCGTCGTCGTCGTGCGACTGGTACAGGTCGATGTAGTCGGTCTGCAGCCGGCGCAGGGAATCCTCCACTGCCTGGCGGATGTAGGCGGGCTTCAGGCCCACCCTGCCATCGCCCATGTCCTTGCCGACCTTGGTGGCCAGCACCACGCGGTCGCGCCGGCCGCCGCGGCGCAGCCACTGGCCGATGACCGTCTCCGACTCGCCCCCGGCGTGGCCCGGCACCCAGCGCGAGTACACGTCGGCGGTGTCGATGAAGTTGAAGCCCGCGTCCAGCCAGGCGTCCAGCAGCGAGAACGAGGTGGCCTCGTCCACGGTCCAGCCAAAGACGTTGCCGCCAAAGCACAGCGGGGAAACCTGCAGGCCGCTGCGTCCCAGCTCGCGCAGGAAAGGGCGGTGTGGAGCGGTGTGAGCGGTGCTGGGGGTCATGGGTCTTCCTTTGGTTGGAGTGGGAACGGCGTGCGCCGGCCATGCGGGCGGCGGGCGCCACGGCCCGCCGTCCCCCGCAGCTTACAGCCAGCCGAGCGCGCCGAGCAGCGCGCCGGCGCCGATCAGCCAGAGCAGGTGCACCTTGGTTCGCCACACCACGGCCGTGGTGACCGCCGTGAGCGCCCAAAGGCGCCAATCGCGCGCCGGCTGGTCGTGCGCGGCGGTGAGCAGCCAGCCGGTGGCGATCAGCAGGGCGATCACGATCGGCGCCATGCCGGTCTTGAAGGCGCGCACCGCGCGCAGCTCGCGGTTCCTGTGCGCCCAGCGCGTCGCCGTGTAGGTCAGCACGGTGGACGGCAGCATGATGCCGCCCATGGCCACCAACACGCCGAGCAGCGCCAGGCCCCAGGCGGTGGGCCCGGCCGCCAGGCCGCCCCCGGCGTTCAGGCCCACGTTCCAGCCCATCAGCGCGACGAACAGCACGTTCGGCCCCGGCGCGGCCTGCGCCAGCGCGATGGACGAGGTGAACTGCGCGTCGTCCAGCCAGTGCTGCTGCGTGACCAGGTAGCGGTGCATGTCCGGCGCGGTGGTGATGGCGCCGCCCACGCCGAGCAGCGAGAGCGAGGCGAAGTGCTGGAACAGGCCGAGCCAGTCGGCCTGGGTCATGACGATGTTCATGCCCGGCCCCCCGTGCCATGTCCGCCGTGGTCTGCCGCCTGGGCGCCCAGCTTGACGTAGGCCCAGCCGCAGCCCGTGCCGCCGACGCCCAGCAGTACCCACAGCAGCGGCCAGTGCAGCAGCGCGATGGCGACAAAGGTGAGGGCGGCCAGCACGATGCAGACCGGCAGCCCCATGGCGTTCCTGCCAAGTGCGCCGATCAGCTTCAGCCCGGTGGCGGTGACGAGGCCGGCCGCCACCGCGCCCATGCCGCGCAGCGCGCCCTGCGCCACGGGCGTGTCCGCCACGCCGCCGTAGAGCGCGGCCAGCAGCAGCACCACCACGGTGGGAATGGCCAGCATGCCCGACAGCGCGGCCAGCGCCCCGGCCAGGCCGAAGTAGCGCCCGCCGATCATCATCGACAGGTTCACCACGTTGGGCCCCGGCATGATCTGCGCCACGGCCCAGTCCTCGACGAACTGCTCGCGCGTCATCCAGCGTTTCTTGTCCACCAGTTCGCGTTGCACCACGGCCAGCACGCCGCCGAAGCCCTGCAGGGCCAGCACGGTGAAGGAGAGGAACAGGTCGGTCTTGGAGCGCGGCTGGCTGGGTGCGGCGTCCATGGCGGCGCCGGGATCGGAGGGGAGGGAAGACATGGGCGGATTATCCGTGCGCTACACTTTTCATGCGGATTGTCCGACGATTCGCCTCCTTTCACCCGTCCGCAAAGCCGCGTCATGACCCTCGATATCCAGAAACTCCAGCTCAAGCCGGCCTACCGCGTGGTCACCGAGGACTTGCGCCAACGCATCGTCAGCGGCCAGCTCAAGCAGGGCGACGCGCTGCCGACCGAGACCGACCTGGCCACGCGCTTCGGCGTGCACCGCTCCACGATCCGCGAGGGGCTGCGCCAGCTGGAGCAGGACGGGCTGGTGCGGCGCGACGGCAAGCGGCTGATCGTCTCCATGCCGCGCCATAGCGAGCTGGCGTCGAACGCCGAGCGCGCGCTGCGCATGCGCAACGTGACGCTGCTCGACGTGTTCCAGGTGGCGCTGGCGCTGGAGCCGCTGTGCGCGGCGCTGGCGGCCGAGGCCATCACCCCGGACGAGATCGAGGCGCTGGAGCGCAACCTGGCGCAGACCGAGGCCATCGTGGCGGCGGGTCAGTCGCCGGTGGACATCGACATCGAATTCCAGTCGCTGGTGGCGCAGGCCTCGCGCAACCAGGCGCTGCTGCTGGCGCGCGCGCCGATCAACCGTCTCATGCGGGCCGGCTACGCCGCGATCGCGCCAAAGCTGCCGCAGTCCGGCGCGCGGCTGCTGGAGGCCCACCGGCATGTGCTCTCGGCGCTGCGCAGCCACGACGCCGAGGCGGCGCGGGGGTGGACGCACAAGCACATGCTCGACTACCAGCGCGGCTGCGACGTGGCCGGGCTGGACATGCGCGAGCCGCTGCCGCAGGCGTGAGCCGCGGCAGCGCCCCGCCGGTTCATACGATTTCGCCTTCAAACATGATTTTTCGGTCCCACCGTCTGGCGCGCGTGCCGGATGGGCCAGGGCAGGCGGCCCGGGTATGCGTTCTCCGGCCTGCTCGCGGACGACGGTCCGGTTACGCGGGCATCGTTGCGTGAACACCGTGGTGGGCGCTCAGCCTCTGTGGCAACCGCGAATCGGGCCTGCGCCCGCACACCCGAACCACCTACCCCCAAGTGACGCAGCGGCGAGCCTGCAGGCGCCGCCGTCGGCCTGCCGCGAGGTGCAGGCTCGCCCGCATCGGCACACCACCAAGCAGCAGCCCCTCAACCTTGATCAGGGGCTCTTGAATTTCAACTGCGAACTGGCTCAATCCATCGTGAAGCCGGAGGCCTTGATCACCGGGCCCCAGAACTGCAGCGCGTCGGCCGAGCGCCGACTCAGTTCCTCCGGCGTGCTGGGCTTGGTCTGGTAGCCCAGGGCCTGCAGGCGCTCCTGCACCGCGGGCTGGTCCAGCACCTTGCGCAGGGCCTGGTTCCAGGTGGCCACGGCCGAGGCCGGCGTGCGCGGCGGGGCGTAGAGCGCGTTGAAGCCCATCGCCACCATGGCCGGGTAACCCTGCTCGGCAAAGGTCGGGATGTCGGGCGCCTGCGGCAGGCGGTGGGGCGAGGAAATGGCCACGATGCGCAGCTTGCCGGCGCGGTGGTGCTCGTACATACCGCCGAACAGCTCGATGCCCGAGGTGATCTGGCCGCCCATCAGGTTCACCATCATCGGGCCGCTGCCCTGGAACGGCACATCCTGCATCGGCACGCCGATCGCCTGGCCCAGCAGCAGGCCCAGGAAGTGGTGCGAGGCGCCGCGTGCCGGGTGGCCGAAGTTGGCCTTGTCCGGGTTGGCCTTGGCCCATTTCACGTACTCGGGCAGCGTCTTCACGTTGGGCTCGGTCCCCATGCCCAGCGCGAAGGGAAACTCCAGGATGCTGGAGATCGGCACCAGGTCCGTCTTCGGGTCGTAGCTGAGCTTGCGCACGGTGAGCGGGTAGATCGAGGTCAGCGCGTCCGGGCCGAGCATGACCACGCTGCCGTCCGCCGGCGCCATCTTCAGTGTCTCCACCACCAGCCGGCCACCCGCGCCGGGCTTGTTCTCCACCACCACCGGGCGGTGCAGCTCGTCCTTGAGCTTCTCGGCCAGCAGCCGGGCGATGGCGTCGAACGAGCCGCCGGGCGGGAAGCCGACCAGCAGCTTGGCGGGCTGGGTGGATTGCGCCCAGCCGGCCAGCGGCGCGGCGCCGACCAGGGCGGCGGCCAGCAGGCCGGTGGCGAGGCGGCGCCGGCGGGCGCTGAAGCGTGGTGATGTCATGGTTGTCTCCTGTGAAGTGCGATGTATTTCTGATGGATTGTCGGACAATGAATCAGGTTGCAGATCAGGGCTTACCCGAGCTTGGGCCGGTGCGCCATGGTCGGGGGGTGGCGCGTCTCAAGCCACGGCCAGTGGCACGACGGGCCGGGCCTGGCTGAGCCCGGCGAAGTGCATCGGGCCGCCGCGGTCGGCCGGGAAGCCGTAGCCGTCCACCCAGACCAGGTCGATGTCGCTGGCGCGTCGGGCCACGCCCTCCCGCAGCAGTTCCCGGCCCTCGTCGATCAGCGGCTGCACGCAGCGCCGCACGATGGCGGCGTCGTCCAGGTCGGGCGTCTGGGGGATGCCCAGGCGCGCCGCCTCCTCGGCGCACAGCGCCGCGAGGTCCGGGTCCGGCACCGGCTGGCGCCCCTCGTAGCGGTAGTAGCCCCGGCCGCTCTTGTGGCCCAGGCGTCCCAGCTCGGCCAGGCGGCGCGTCACGCGCCGGTAGGCCGGCGGCTGCGTGCCGGGGAAGCGCTTCTCGCGCTCCACCAGCACCTGCGCCACGATGTCGAGCCCCGCCATGTCCAGCGTGCGGCAGGGCCCGAGGGCGAAGCCGAAGCCTTCCAGCGCGGCATCGACGCGCGCGGCCGGCACGCCGGCCAGCAGCAGCGCATCCACCTCGCGCAGATAGCCCTCGAACATGCGGTTGCCGATGAAGCCCCAGGCATTGCCGGTCTGCACCGGCCGCTTGCCGATGCGCTGGACCAGCGTGCGGGCCAGCACCAGGGCGGCGGCACTGGTCTGCGCGCCGCGCACCACTTCCACCAGCGGCACGATGTGCGCCGGCGTCAGGAAGTGCAGGCCCAGCACCTGCGCGGGCCGGCCGCTCGCGGCCGCCAGCGCGTCGATGTCGAGCGTGGAGGTGTTGCTGGCCAGTACCGTGCCGGGCGGGCACACGGCGTGCAGCCGCGCCAGCACCTCCTGCTTGATGGCCGTGTGCTCGAACACGGCCTCGATCACCAGGTCGCAGCCGGACAGATCGGCCCAGGCGGTGCTGCCGTCCAGCAGCGCCAGGCGCCGCTCGCGCTCACCGGCCTCCAGCCGGCCGCGCTGTACCGCGTTGTCTTGGCTGGCGCGGATGCGCGCCATGCCGCGGGCCAGGGCCTCGGCGCTCTGGTCCAGCAGCACGGTGGGTAGGCCGGCGGCGAGGCAGCTCATCGCGATGCCGCTGCCCATGGTGCCGGCGCCCACCACGCCGATGCGGCGCAGCAGCGGGGGGGCCTCGGTCGGCCACTCGTCGCCCTGTCCGGCGCCGCGGCGGGCTTGGTCCAGGTGCTCACGCGCCGCCTGGACGGCGCTGGGGGAGGGGGGGCTGATCAGCATCTCAGTCTTTCGGAAGCGGGTGAGCGGGCGAGGCGTGCAGGAGCTGGGACATGGCGAGGTTCGGCGGCGTCAGCAGCCGCGCGTGATGGGCATCTCCACCTTCTTGCCGCGCAGGCCCAGGCGCCGCAGTTCGAGCTTGGCGATGGCGTTGCGGTGCACCTCGTCCGGGCCGTCGGCCAGGCGCAGGGTGCGCTGGTCGGCCCAGGCGTAGGCCAGCGGAAAATCCTCGCTGACGCCGGCGCCGCCGTGCGCCTGGATCGCCCAGTCGATCACCTTGCCGGCCATGCTGGGCGCGACCACCTTGATCATGGCGATCTCGGCCTGCGCCTCCTTGTTGCCCACCCGGTCCATGCGCCAGGCGGCGTTCAGCGTCAGCAGGCGGGCCTGGTCGATCAGGCAGCGCGCCTCGGCGATGCGCTCGTGCCACACGCTCTGCTCGGCCAGTGGCTTGCCGAAGGCGGTGCGGGCCGTGAGGCGCTGGCACATCAGCTCGAAGGCGCGCTCGGCCGCGCCGATGGAGCGCATGCAGTGGTGGATGCGGCCCGGGCCGAGGCGGCCCTGCGCAATCTCGAAGCCGCGGCCCTCGCCGAGCAGGATGTTGGCCACCGGCACGCGCACGTTCTCCAGCGCCACTTCCATGTGGCCGTGCGGCGCGTGCTCGTAGCCGAACACGGAGAGCGGGCGCACCAGACGCACGCCGGGCGTGGCCACCGGCACCACGATCATCGATTGCTGCGCGTGGCGCGGCGCCGTGGGGTCGGTCTTGCCCATCACGATGAACACTTCGCAGTGCCGGTTGCCGGCGCCGCTGGACCACCACTTGCGGCCGTTGATCACGTAGTGGTCGCCGTCGCGCCGGATCTCGCACTGGATGTTGGTCGCGTCCGACGAGGCCACCTCCGGCTCGGTCATCAGGAAGGCAGAGCGGATCTCGCCGCGCAGCAGCGGCTCCAGCCAGCGGTCCTTGAGCGCCTCGCTGCCGTAGCGGTCCAGCGTCTCCATGTTGCCGGTGTCGGGGGCCGAGCAGTTGAACACCTCGGAGGCGAAGATGACGCGGCCCATGATCTCGCACAGCGGCGCGTAGTCGAAGTTGGACAGGCCCTGCGGCGCGCGCGGGGAGTGCGGCAGGAACAGGTTCCACAGCCCGGCCTCGCGCGCCAGGCCCTTGAGGCGCTGCACCGTCGGGGCGGTGTGCCAGCCCTCGGCGCTGTCGTAGCGCATGGCCGCGACCTCCTGCGCGACCACGCGCTCGTTCGGGTAGATGTGCTCGTCCATGAAGGCGAGCAGGCGTTCGCGCAGGGCGCGGGTGGTGTCGGAGTAGTCAAAGTTCATCAGGGGCTCCAGGGGAAAGGGCAAATGCGGGAAGGTGTCAGGCGGTGGCCAGGTGCCGCGGCTGGGACTGGGCGATCTGCCAGCCGCGCTCGGCCATTGGCGCCGCCATGCGGGCCGCCTCCAGCGCGCGCGGGCTGTTGGCGGTGCCGTCCAGCGCGCGCCGGGCAATGCCCTGCAGGATGGCGGCCAGGCGGAAGAAGTTGCAGGCCAGGTAGAACGGCCAGTGCGCCAGCACCGCGTCCATGTCCCGCCCGGTGCGCCGGCAGTACTGGGCGATGTGGTCGCGTTCGGTCGGCAGGCCGAGCGCGGCCAGGTCGCAGCCGGCCATGCCGAACAGCACGCCCGGCTCGATGTGCCAGGCCATGCAGTGGTAGGCCAGGTCGCTCAGCGGGTGGCCGAGGGTGGAGAGTTCCCAGTCCAGCACCGCCAGCACGCGCGGCGCCTGCGTCTCGTCCGGCGCGAACACCAGGTTGTCGATACGGAAGTCGCCATGCACCAGCGCCACGTCGGCCGATGCGCCCTCCTGCGCCGGGATGTGGCGCGGCAGCCAGTCGATCAGCCGCTCCATCGCCTCGATCGGCTGGGTCTCGCTGGCGCGGTACTGGCGCGTCCAGCGCGCGATCATGCGTTCGAAGTACTGCTCCTGCCGGCCGAAGCCGGCCAGCCCGGCGGCGCGCCAGTCCACGCCATGCAGCGCGGCAATCACGCGGTTGGCCTCGGCGTACACGGCGGCGCGCTCGGTGGCGGCCAGGCCGGGCAGCGAGGCGTCGCGAAAGATGCGTCCCTCCACGAACGCCATCACGTAGAAGGCCACGCCGATCACCGACTCGTCCTCGCACAGCAGCTCGGCCCGCGGCACCGGCACCGCGCTGCCCTGCAGCGCGCGCAGCACGGCGAACTCGCGCTCGATCGCGTGGGCCGACGGCAACAGGTCCCGTGTCGGCGCCGGCTTGGCCCGCATCACCCAGGCCGCGCACTCGGTCCGGAGCAGCCAGGTCGGGTTCGACTGTCCGCCCTGCAGCGGCTCCACGGTCAGCGGGCCCGCGAAGCCGGGCAGGCGGGGCGTGAGCCAGCGGGTGAGGGCGGCGATGTCGAAGGGCGGGGTGGGGGCGGTGGGAGTGGGCGTTGTCATGGTGTCATCCGGTTGAATATATTGTTGGATTGTCCGACAATTATTCGGATAAGGGAAAACCCCCGGATAAGGTCGCGCGGGGGACAGGCCTGGCCTCGGGGAAAGCGCCGGAGTGGACGGCCCGGGCGATGCGGCGCGGCCCCGCGAGGCACAGCGGACGAAGAGGCGCCTCCCAGCCCGACGGGCTGCTCAATGAGACCGATCCGGGGGGGGGCAAGTTGTGTAATCGTTGGGTTTCTGTCATCTTGGGCGCTGTCTCGCGCGAGCACCCTCGGGAGAAAAACAGTGCACTTCTTGTCCAGATGGTCTCAATCCAGACCGTCTTCGGTTCCAGATCCAGGTCAACAAGCCATCGCTGACGGGTACTGGAGCCTGCCGGTCGAAAAGCTCATGGCGCAATGGGGTTCCGGCGCGAACGGACTCTCCGCGCGCGAGGCCGCCGCCCGCCTGCGGCGCGACGGGCCCAATGCGATCGAGGCGACGAAAAGGGCCACCACGCTGGGGCTGTTCGTCAACCAGTTCAAGAGCCCGCTGGTGCTGATCCTGATCGTCGCCTCGGTCATCTCGCTGGTCGCGGCGGAGTGGGTGGATGCGGGTGTGGTGCTGGTGATCGTGTTTGGCAGCACCCTCCTCGGTTTCGCGCAGGAAACCATGGCCGGCAACGCGATCGAGAAGCTGCGCTCGAAGGTCACCCTCCATTCGAGCGTCCTGCGGGATGGGCAGCCGCGGACCTTGCCGTCGTCCGGGGTGGTGCGGGGCGACGTGGTGTTGCTGTCCGCAGGCAGCCTGATTCCGGCCGATGGCGTGGTGCTGGAGGCCAAGGATTTCTTCGTCAACCAGGCGGTGCTCACGGGGGAGACCTTTCCGGTCGACAAGAAGCCCGGCGCCGTCGCCGCAAACGCCGGTCTGGCCGAACGCGGCAACTGCGTGTTCATGGGCACCAGCGTGAGCAGTGGCACGGCGCGCGTGCTGATCGCCCAGACCGGCAAGGCGACCGTGTTCGGGCAGATCGCGGGCAAGCTCGCCTTGCGCCCGCCGATGACCGAGTTCGAGCGCGGCATCCAGCGCTTCGGTTACCTGCTCACGCGCATCATGCTGGTCATGGTGGTGGTCGTGCTCGCCATCAACATCTTCATGGCCAAGCCGGCCATTGCCTCGCTGTTGTTCGCCCTGGCGCTGGCGGTGGGCCTCACGCCGGAGTTGCTGCCAGCGATTGTCAGCATCACCCTCTCGCATGGCGCCAAGCGCATGGCCACGCTGGGCGTGATCGTGCGCCGGCTCAACTCGATCGAGAACCTGGGCAGCATGGACGTGCTGTGCACCGACAAGACCGGCACCCTGACGGCGGGCGTGGTGGAACTCGACGGCGCGCTCGATACCGCGGGCCAGGCCAGCGCGGCGGTCCTGCGGCTCGCCGGCCTCAACGCGCAGTTCCAGTCCGGGCTGGCCAACCCGCTCGACGAGGCTGTGCTGGCCGCGACGGAAAAGGCCGGTGTGGACTTCGGCGCGGTGCACAAGGTGGACGAGATTCCCTATGACTTCGTGCGCAAGTGCCTGTCCGTGGTGGTCGCCGATGCCGCCGCCACGCGCACGCTGGTCACCAAGGGCGCGCTCGACAAGATCCTGGCGCTGTGCACCAGCTCTGGGGCCGATGCCGCTCCGCTCGATGCGGCCCTGCGCGCCGGCATCGAAGCCCGTTTCGAGGCGTGGAGCGGCCAGGGGTATCGCGTGCTCGGGGTCGCCTCACGGCCGGTGGAAATCCGCGGCGGACCCTATGCGCGTGATGACGAGCGCGGGCTGAACTTTGCCGGCTTCCTGCTCTTCATGGATCCGCCCAAGGCCGACGTGCGCCAGACTCTTCTCGATCTGGCGCAGCGCGGCGTCCAGCTCAAGATCATCACCGGCGACAACAGCAAGGTCGCGCGGCATGTCGCCGAGGCGGTCAACCTGCCGGTGAACGCCATCCTGACCGGCCGGGAACTCAATGAGATGGGTGACGAGGCCCTCATGCATGCGGCGGGGCGCACCACCGTGTTCGCCGAGGTGGACCCGAATCAGAAGGAACGCATCATCCTCGCGCTGCAGAAGACCGGCCATGTGGTCGGCTACATGGGCGACGGCATCAACGACGCGCTGGCGCTGCACGCGGCCGACGTGGGCATCTCGGTGGACACGGCGGTGGACGTGGCCAAGGACGCGGCGGACTTCGTGCTGCTGCGCAAGGACCTGGGCATCCTGCGCCAAGGCATCGACGAAGGCCGCATGACCTTCGCGAACACCCTCAAGTACATCCTCACCACGATCAGCGCCAACTTCGGGAACATGTTCAGCATGGCCGTGGCCTCCGTGTTCCTGCCCTTCCTGCCGCTGCTGGCGTCGCAGATCCTGCTGAACAACTTCCTGTCCGACATTCCGGCCACCGCGATCGCCGGCGACCGGGTGGACCCGGAGTGGGTGGCGAAGCCGCGCCGCTGGGACACGGTGTTCATCCGCGATTACATGGTGGTGTTCGGCTTGCTCAGCTCCGTGTTCGACCTGCTGACCTTCGGCGCGCTGCTGTGGCTGTTCCACGCGGCGCCGGAAGAGTTCCGCACGGGCTGGTTCCTGGAATCCCTGCTGACGGAGCTGGTGATCGCGCTGGTGGTGCGCACCCGGCGCCCGTTCTGGCGCAGCCGGCCGGGGAACCTGCTGCTGGCCGCCACCGTGGCGGTGGTGGCGGTGGCCCTGGTGCTGCCCTACCTGCCCTTCAGCACGGTCTTCGGTTTCGTTCCGCTGCCGGCGCCGCTGCTGCTGGGCATGATCGGATTGACGCTGGCCTATGTGGCTGCCGTTGAGGTGGCGAAGAAGGTGTTCTACGCCCGCGTGGGCAATGGGAACAGATAGAGGCGCTCTCAGCGCCAGCCCTTTCGTCAAGGTCTTGTCCCGTGTCGGGCGCGGTGTAGGCCATGGGCCAATTCGTTGGCGCGACACCCCGCGCCGCGGCAGGCGGCCCCCGGCGCGGGCTCCTGGCGTGACGGTCGGCGCGGAGCGCCGACTGCGCTGCGCCGTGCGGTCCGGGGCCGGCGCAGCCGAACTCGCTCCTCGCCCTGCGGGCGCTGCGCTCAAACAGCGGCTGCGAGTCAGATGACGAAGCGCGCTGACGCGCGCCCGGCCCCGGACCACCCGCCGCAGCCGTCCCGCAAGTCGCCCGCGCCGGAGACCGCCTGCCGCGTCAAAGTGACGGTGCGGGATGCAAAGGAGTATTTCCCCGTACCCGCGCACGCCTTGGCAGCGAGCCGCTACAAAGGGAAGCCCTCAACAAGCCCACTCCCGGAGGATGTGATAAGCCCTTGGCAGGGCTGGCCCTCAGCGCGCGCCGCGGACGCCGTTCTGGTCGGCGGCGGTCGTCACCAGGCCTTGCTGCGCGGCCCACAGGTTCACGTCGTCGCGCTTGATGGCGGTGGCCATGAGGCCGGGGAAGGCCTCTGGCGTGCAGGCAAAGCAGGGCACGCCCATGGCGGCCAGCTTCGCGGCCAGGGCATGGTCGTAGGCCGGCTTGCCCTCGTCGGACAGGGCCAGCAGGACGATGAACTGGACACCCGAGTTCAGCAGGTCCTGCGCGCGCGTGAGCAGCTTGTGGCTCAGGCCGCCTTCGTAGAGGTCGGAGATCAGCACCATGATGGCGTTGCGCGGATCGCGGATCATCGACTGGCAATAGCCCACCGCGCCCTCGATGTCGGTGCCGCCGCCCAGCTGTACGCCAAAGAGCAGGTCCACCGGGTCCTGCAGCTTCTCGGTCATGTCCACGATCCGGGTGTCGAACAGCACCAGTCGCGTGGCCAGCGACGGCAGCGAGGCCATGACCGCGCCGAAGATGCTGGAGTAGACGATGGAGGCCGCCATCGAGCCGCTCTGGTCGATGCACAGGTGCACTTCGCGCTGGGGCCGGCGCATCTTGCGGCCGAAGCCGATCAGCGTTTGCGGCACGATGGTGCGGTACTCGGGCTGCCAGTGGCGCAGGTTGGCGCGGATCGTGCGGTTCCAGTCGATCTCCGCATGGCGTGGCCGGCGGTTGCGCACGCTGCGGTTGATGGCGCCGGCCACGGCCGTGCGCATCGGCTCGTCCAGCAGCTTCATCAGTTGATCGACCACCTTGCCGACGACGAGCCGGGCGGTCTGCTTGGTGTGCTCGGGGATCACGCCGCTGAGCGACATGAGATCGGCCACCAGGTGGACGTCCGGCTGCACCTGCTCCAGCATCTCGGGCTGCAGCAGCAGCTCGCGCAGGTTCATGCGCTCCATGGCGTCGCGCTGCATCACCTGCACCACGGAGGAGGGGAAGTACTTGCGGATGTCCCCCAGCCAGCGCGCGACGGAGGGCGTGGCGGTGCCGCGGCCGCCGCGGCGTTCCGAGCGCAGGGAGGATCCTTCGTCCGGCTGGTACAGCGCGGCGAGGGCGCGGTCCATCTCGGCGAAGTGGCCGGACAGGCCGCCGCAGCCTTGTTCCGCCTGTCCGCCCAGGATCAGCCGCCAGCGCTGCAGGCGCTCGGCGTCATCGACGCGCGCGGGTGTCGGTTCGTCGGCTTGCGTCGGAAGGCTCATGCGGCGACTCCAAGGATCTTTGAAAGGATCGGCAGGACCAGCGCGGCGCGCTCTTCATGCCAGGGGGCCCCGGCGGGGCGTGCGGCGGCCTTGCCGGCGCCCTTCGCGGCACGCAGGCCCAGGTCATGGCGGTCGGCGGCCGGGAAGGCCGCAAAGGTCCGCCGCACCAGGGGCAGCACCGACACGAAATGTTCCGGGCTCAGGGTGGCGACCCAGTCATCGACCAGGCCCCAGACGGCCGCGTCGTGCAGCAGCACCAGCGCATTGCGGTTGAGAAAGCCGTCCAGCCACGCCGAGGCCTGCAGCGCATCGGTGGCCATGGACAGGTTCATGGACAGGTGGCGGGTGACTTCCTCGCCGCCGATCGCCTTCTCATCGAACAACAGCCGGCAGGCCGCGCCGCGCAGCAGGGCGTGGGCGCTGTGTGAGCGCGCGACCATGACCAGTGCCTGCCGCCAGCTGGCGGCCAGCGCCTCGTCCTGCCGCAGCGCGATGGCGGCATGGGCGCCCAGCAATTGGCCGCGCAGAGCCAGGGCGAGGTCTTCGTTGATCGACGCGCAGGCCGGGGGCAGGCCGATGCCGGCGCGCACGATCACGCCATCGAGCACGCGCGCCACCACGGCGGTGTCGAAGTTGCGCACGCTGCCATACCGGTGGACATTGGCCAGCGGCGCGATGGCGCCCAGCAGCTGGACGACATCGCCCGTGAGGGAGGCGCGCTCTTCCAGCGTGGCCGAGATCGGGCCCACGGCGCCCCGCAGGTCCGCCAGCAGGACATCGTCCACGGCGGTGGCCAGGGCGGCCAGGTCATCGCTCTGGCGGGCCGTGTCGATCAGCCTGGCGCCGCTGGCGCCCGCCAGCGTCGCTCCCCAGCGGCTCGCCTCGATGATCGCCACGGAGAACTCGGGGCGCCACTGCAGCTCCCAGACCTCCTTGAAGGTGCCCCGGGAAGCGCCCGCGCCGCGCAGTTCGCCCCAGGGGATGCCCAGGATGCGCAGGCGATGCAGCAGGATGCTGCGCGCCAGGTCGGTGTCGGTGCGCAGGTCCAGCTCCAGCGTCTTGGCGAAGGCCTGCGGCTTCAGGCGCAGGCGCCGCTGCGTCTGCTCCATGTCCTGCTGCAGCGGCACCGTGGGAACCTCCTCGGGCACGCGGCCGAGGCGGTCGCCGATCGTCAGGTCGCGCTGGATCAGATCCAGCGGCGCCCGGTTGCCGTTGCAGACGACGGTGAGGAGGGCCTCGTCGATCTCTTCCAGGCCGGGGGCGGGGCGGCCCCGCAGGGCGCCGAGCGTCTCGGCCAGGCGGACCGCCTCGATGATGTGCGCGGACGAGCAATCGATGTCGCGCTCGCGCAGCAGGCGCGCGACCCGCGCCAGCCATCCCACCGCGCGCGATGACGTGGCTTCGTCGTGGCGCCACAGGTGCTCATACCAGCCGGGGGAGCGGATGCCGGCGCCATAGCCGCTGCTGCGCGCCAGGTGCGGATAGGTCCAGGGCACCCAGGTGGCGGAGGTCTTGATCCTGGCCAGCCCCTTGAGCAGGGCGGCGTCGCCCTTGGCGGGCACGCTGGCCTCCAGGGCCGGCACATGCCAGGCGCCGCAGACCACGGCAATGCGCTGGAAGCCCTCCTTGGCGGCCTGGCGCAGGGTCTGGCGCATGTGCGCTTCGCGCAGCGCCTCGCGATGGATGTCCGCCTCGTCGCGGCGCGCGCCGTGGGGCAGGTGCTCGCGCAGCGCGCGCATGGCCTCGGCGATCGCCTGGAACAGGTCGCGCCCATCGCCGCGTTCCTCGACCATGTGATTCCACCAAGCCTCGCCGTCGCTGTAGCCGGCGGCCAGCGCCAGCGAGGTCAGGGGGTCGTCCGACCAGGCCTGTCCCTCGTCCGCCGTCTCGCCCTCCGGTGCGGCCGGTTCACCCGCAGGTGCCGGCGTTCCGGTCGAGGCGTCGGCCTCGGGCGGCGGTGCCTCTGCCTCCGGCGTGCCGGGTCCGGCGCGCAGGGCGAGGCTCACCCCCACGGGCAGGTCCATGAAGCGCGCGGGCACGCCCTGGCCGACGGCCCAGCGCAGCGCCTGCCATTCGGGGGAGAACTCCGCGAAAGGATAGAACACCGAGTTCGATGCGTCGTCGCTCGCGTGGACCAGCAGCGCCACGGGCGGCGCCATCTGTTCGTGGACGATGAAGCGCAGGGTCTCGTTGCCTTCGGGCGGCCCTTCGACCAGCAGGCAATCGGGCTGCAGGGCCTGCAGGGCGCGCACCAGGGTGCGCGCGCACCCTGGTCCGTGGTGCCGGATCCCGAAAATGTGAAACGGCGACGAGGTACTGGCGGAACTGGCGGGACGGGTCATGGCAGGGGACGGCTGGCCAGGGCGATCAAGCCTGTTCGCGGCAGGCGCGGTAGAGGTCCTTCCAGTCCGCGCGCTCCTTGACCACGGTGTCCAGGTATTCGCGCCAGATCACGCTGTCCTGCACCGGGTCCTGCACGATGGCGCCCGCCATGCCGGAGGCCACATCGTGCGGGCGCAGCTGTCCGTCGCCAAAGTGGCCGGCCAGCGCCATGCCGTTGGTGAGCACCGAGATGGCTTCGGCCGTGGACAGCGTGCCGCTGGGCGACTTCACCTTGGTGCGGCCGTCCTCGGTCTGCCCGTTGCGCAGCTCGCGGAAGATCTGCACCACGCGGCGGATCTCCTTGAGCGCCGGCGCCTCCGCCGGCAGTTCCAGCGCGCGCCCCATCTCGGTGACGCGGCGCACGACGATCCTGACTTCCTCCTCCTCGGACGAGGGCACCGGCAGCACCACCGTGTTGAAGCGGCGCTTGAGCGCGCTGGAGAGCTCGTTGACGCCCTTGTCGCGGTTGTTCGCCGTGGCAATGACGCTGAAGCCGCGCACCGCCTGGACTTCGGAGCCCAGCTCGGGAATGGGCAGCGTCTTCTCGGACAGCACGGTGATCAGGGTGTCCTGCACGTCCGCCGGAATGCGGGTGAGTTCCTCGACCCGGCACAGGCGGCCCTGGCGCATGGCGTTCATCAGGGGGCTGGGCACCACCGCCTTCTCCGAGGGGCCATGGGCCAGCAGCTGGGCGTAATTCCAGCCATAGCGGATCTGCTCCTCGCTGGTGCCGGCCGTGCCCTGGATGAGCAGGGTGGAGTCGCCGCAGATGGCGGCCGCCAGGTGCTCGGAAACGACGGACTTGGCGGTGCCGGGCACGCCATACAGCAGCAGGGCGCGGTCCGTGGTCAGCGTGGACACGGCGATTTCCATGAGCCGGCGGTCGCCGATGTACTTGGGCGTCACCTCGAAGCCGTTGTCGAGCTTGCCCCCGACGAGGTAGGTGACGACGGCCCACGGCGACAGCGCCCAGTTCTGGGGGCGCTTGTGGCTGTCGTGCTTCTTCAGCTCCTCGAGTTCGTGGGCAAAGACTTGTTCGGCGTGTTGGCGAAGGATGTGGCTCATGGCGATGGAAGTGGCGTCGGGGAAGGTCATCAGCGTGTCCAGCCGGGCAGCGCCAGCCGGCACTGGACGGCCTGGAGGGCCTGTTGCAGCGGCTGGCTGAGCGGCTGCTGGCTCGCGTTGCCGCGCGCCAGGGCGAGGAGGGGGGCCAGGCCGTCGATGTGCAGCACGCAGCAGAGCTCGGCCAGGTGGTGCATCAGGAGGTAGTTCGTCTGCAGTGCCGCGGCGGCGTGCAACCGGACCAGCTGCGCGACCAGCGCATCGGAGAACGGCCTGGACAGGCCTGGCCCCGGCTGTCCGACCGGACAGCCGGCCAGCACCATGCCGGTCAGCGCCGCGAAGCGCTGGTCGTCCTTGAGCAGGGGGGACCAATGCGCCTCCCGCTCCTGGATGTCCAGCAGGGCCAGCAGCCGCTCGCGCCGCGGGTCGTCGAGCATCTTCGCGGGTGCGTGGGCATGCAGGGCCTGCGGCCAGTCCTTGGCCGGGCACTCCAGCACGGCCTGGTACCAGCCCTCCATCAGGGCGGCGGCCCAGTCGGTCTTGGCGGCCCACTTCACCAGTTCGGCGGGCGACAGGCCGGTGTGCTCGCTCCACCAGGCCGGGGCGGTGTGCGCCACCAGTTCCAGCAACAGCCAGGCGCGGTCGCCCCAGGGGCTGTTCTTCGGCTTTTCCGCGACGAGGCCGTCGGCCTTCCAGCTGTCGTCCGCGGACAGCGGCGGCTCGATCGACCAGCGCTTGCCCAGCAACCCCCGGCTTCGCGTCAGCAGCGGTGCCAGCCGCGCGTGCATGCGCTGGCTGTAGGCGCTCTGCGGCAGCGTGGCCAGCAAGGCCATGGCCGCGCGCCGCGGCTCGCGGGCGCGCTCGGCCAGCAAGGGCTGCAGGTCATCCTCGTCGGCCAGGGACAAACCGGTCTTCAACGCGCCCAGCAACGCCGCCCGCTCGTCGGGTGGCAGCTGCGCGTAGTCGGCCATCAGGCGGGCCCGCGCGCCCGCCGGATCGGTCTCGCGCTGGTGCGCCAGGACGGCCACGCGCTGCGCCAGGGCGCCGAAGCTCCACAGGGTCTCCTCGTCGGCGCCGGCCCCCTGGCCGCGGGCGTAGCGCCAGCCTTCGTGCTGGGTGGCCAGCCACAGGCCGCGCTCGCCGAGCACCGGCAGCAGCGGCTCGCGCAAGGCGGCGTTGCGTGCGCCGAGGTCCAGCGCCCGGCGCAACAGCGGGCCGGGGATGCGCAGCCCCGATGAGGCCATGCGGGTGAAAACCTCGTGCAGCAGGCGCGTCGTGCCATTGGACAGGACGGTCTCCAGCGGCTCGATGGGGGCCGCGCGCCGCGTTTCCGTGAAGGGGGCCGGGGTCGCCACCGCGTCCAGGCGAGGCGGCACGAAGCCCGCGCGGGCACAGACACCGGCCGCGGCAATGCTGCGCAGCAGCGCCAGCGCCGCCGTGGGTTCAGGCGACTGACGCAGTTGCGCGACGAAGCGCGCCGCCAGCCCCTCGCCCGGGAGCGGGCCCGAGGGCCGCTGGGCGCCGCGCTCGGTGCCGAGCAGGGCCAGTTCGAGGATGGGATCCTGGCTCATCGGCCCCCCTTGTCATCAAAGCACAACAGACCTTCCGGCGACCAGGCGGAGGTCGGGCGCAGGACCTGCCCATCCCATTCGCCCGCCAGCTTCAGGGGCAGGCCCGTGGCGCTGGCCAGCAGATCCCAGCCCTGATCCTGCGTGAGCTTCAGGGGGACCGCATGCGCCGGCGGATCCCCGTCCAGCCGCAGCCACCAGCCGTCGCCATGGCGCGCCGGCGCGACGTCCGTGAGCAGGAGCAGCGTCAGGGGCGCGAACGGGTTGGCCGCCAGCTGCCGCGCGGCCGCGTTCCACTCGTGTTCCGGGGCGTAGCCCGGCCAGTCACGGGTCTCGGCCGCCGTCATGTCCGCGGCGACGACGGCCCGCAAGGGCTGGCCGCCGGGGTAGAAGGCCAGGGTGGTCTGCACGCAGCGTCCCATGGGCCAGGGCACCTCAAAGCCCTGGCCGGTGCGGGTGAAGTCCAGCACCAGAGCCCGGCGCGCGGTCTGGGTGCCGACGAGCCACGTCCGGCGCTCGGTCAGGCCGTTGTCGCGCTCCTGCTCGACCAGGCCGACCACCAGCCAGTCATCCGCGATGCGCTCCCCCTGGGTGAGCGCGATGTCGCGGTCCATCGCCCAGCCCAGGGCGGCCTTGAGGTCATGGCGCGTCGCCTCCGGCAGGCTGTCACGACGGCGGACCGCTTCGATGCACAGCTGCAGGCGACCCATCCGGCGCAGGACCTGTTCAGGCCAGTCGCTGCCTTGCCCCTGTGCCTCGGCGGCGAGCTTGAGCATGTCCCCCAGCCCTGGCGCCTGGGCATCCACCATGCGCGACGCCATCTTCTTCCAGGCCTCGACCTGTTCCGGCCCGAGGCTCGCCAGGCCGCGCCCCAGTAGGTCACCCAGGAAGCGTTCCAGATCCTCGACGCCCGCTTCAATGCGCTGCCATCGGGCCGCCTCGCGCTTGGCTGCGCTCGCCGCCGATTCGGCGGCGACGGCGGGGTCCGTCAGGGCCTGCTCGGCCTTTTCCTGTTTCTTCTGCGCGCGTTGCTGGCGCGAATCGATCCAGTCCGTCACCCACGCCGGCTCCGTGGCGGTCTGGAACAGGCCGGCATCGTCGGCCCTCAGCAGCATCAAGGCCAGGCCGTGCTTGCACGGAAACTTGCGGCTGGGGCACGAGCACTTGAACGAGAGCGCGGCCCCCGTCAGGTCCACCTGGGTCTGGTAGGGCTTGGAGCCGCTGCCCTGGCAAGCCCCCCAGACGGCACGCTCGGTGGCACCTAAGGACGCGCCCCATTTGGCGGGCGACAGCAGGCCCTTGGCCGCCTTGGCCGAGGCCTCGTCCGGCGCAAGACTCAATACCGACGAAGCATTCAGGAGCATGAGGCGTCAACGAGAAGGTGAGGGGTCGGAGGGTGTCGGAAATTATCCTTGCGGCGACCGAATCCGCCCTGGCAACGCGCCCCCGCTGGCGTCGAAAGTTGGATGAAACGGCGCGTCTGCGTGAAGAAATCGAGGTTCACACCGCGCCGGTCGCGGGCATGCAGCGACGCGCGTCAGTGGGCCACCTGGTACCGCTGCCCGCGGAAGTTGAGCACCACGGTCTTGGGTTCGATGCGCTCCAGCGTCCAGTCCGGGGCGAGCTTGTCGCCTTCCTTGAAGACCTGGCCTTGCATGATCAGCATGCGGTGGGCCGGGTTCTGCGAGTAGGTGGAGCCGCTGATGGCCAGTTTGGGCAGTCGCTGACGGATGTCGGGGGGCAGCTCGTTGGCCGCGGGGATTTTCGCCGGGCTGTCGGCGTTCGTCAGGGGCTTGGCGGCGGTGGATTCGACGGCTTTCGCGGCCGGATCGGTCCGGATTTCGGGCGGGGCCTTCGCGCGCACCGATGGGGCTTCGATGGCGACGCGGTCAATTTCCCGAGGCCCTGGCGTGGTGGTCGCCGTGGGTGGGGCTGCGGGGGGGTGATCCGGCAGAGCGGCCAGGGTCGGCGTGGAGGCGGGGGCCATCGATGCCGAGGCCGGCGCGGTGTTCGCCGGGGTGGTGGGGGTCGCCGCCGGTGCTGGCGCGGGGGCAGGGGCCGTGGGTTCGGGTGGCGCCGCGGCAGCGATGGCCGGTGCCGAGCCCGTCTTCCCGGCCGCGCCAAACCACCAGCCGGCACCAGCCGTCAATGCCAGCACGGCTGCACCCAGCAGCCAGGGCAGGGCGGCGGCGCGGCGCGCGGGGGTCAAGCTGGCGCTGGGTGGCGGGGATTGATGGGTGTGCAGACCGGGAACGGCGCCGCGCTCGCGGTCGGCGTCGGCGCGTTGGAGGGCGTCGAGGATGAGGGACATGGGGCTTACTCGGTCTGCAGGCGCGGTTCGGCAACGCCGGTGGCGCGGTTGAGTTGCATGTAGGTCATGGCGCCGGGGCGGCCGTCGGCGGTCAAGCCCTGGGCGATCTGGAAGGCCTGGATGCGGGCTTTCAGCTTGGCGTCGAGGGTCTGCGGGCCGTTCGGCGCAGGGCCGTTCTCGGCCAGCGCGAGGCGCTGCGCCAGCCAGTCCACACCGGTGCCGGTGCTGCCGTCGGCCAGCGGTCTGAACCCGCCCGGTGGGACGCGCCAGAAGGTGGCGAAGTCGCCCTGCCAGGCGCGTGCCAGCACGCTGAGTGGCACGGCGAGACGGCGTTCGTGGTCTTGCAGCAGCGCGTCGCGCTCGGTGAGGCCCATGAGCACGGCGTAGGCGGTGCGGCCGTCGCGCGTGCGCAAGGTGAGCAGGCCGGGGCGACCGAGCTGGCGGATCATGGCCAGGCTGAGCTTGCTGCTGCTGAAGCACTGCACCTGCTGGCCGGCCGCGGCCTCGCACGGGTCGCCTTCGGTGAGGGCGAGGTTCCAGGCGGGCGCCAGGGCGCGCCAGGCGTCGTCCGGCTGGCGCAGCAGGGTGGGCCAGAGGGCGGCGAAGTCGGTCAGGTGTGTGGGGGGCACCGACGCCGTGGTGGCCGCGGGCATTGTGGCCGTCGGGGCCGATGCGCCGGCGTTCGGGGCGACGGCCGCCACCGGCCGGGCATCGCCAGTGGCGGGTTCGCTGGCGCGGGTCGGCGGGGCTGTGCCTGCATTGGCGGCCGCGCGCGGCACCTCGGCCGCTGGGACCGGCGAGGTCGGGGCCGCCGCCAGCCAGCCGGGGTGGTGGTCGTTCAATGCCACCGCGCCCACGCCGAGCAGCACGCCGCCGAGCGCCAGGCCGGCGGCCCAGGCCACGGCGCGCCGGCGCGAAGCGGGCTGTGGCGCACCGGTCTGGTCAAACACCTCGCGCGCGGCCTGCTCCACCATCCGGTGGTCCACGCTGCTCTTGCGGTGCGCGTAGGCACCGAGCAGGGCGCGGCCGCACAGCAGGTTGATACGGCGCGGCACGCCGCGTGCGAGCAGGTGGATGCGGCGCAGCGCGCGCGCCGTGAACGGCAGGGCGCCGCTCAGGCCAGCCACGCCGAGGCGATGGCGGATGTATTCGGCGGTCTCGGCCTCGGTCAGCGCGCCGAGGTGAAAGCGGGCGATCACGCGCTGCGCCAGCTGCTCCAGCTCGGGCCGGGCCAGCATGTGGCGAAGCTCGGGCTGGCCGATCAGGATGATCTGCAGCAGCTTGCGCTCGCTGGTCTCCAGGTTGGTCAGCAGGCGCAACTGCTCCAGCACGTCGGCGGAGAGGCTTTGCGCTTCGTCGATGATGAGCACGCAATGCTGGCCGGCGGCGTGGGCCTGCAGCAAGAAGGCGTTGAGCGGATCGACGCAGTCCTTGAACGAGGGCACGCCCGGCCCCTCGTGCCGCACGGGGATGTGGAACTCGTCGCACACCGTCTGCAGCAGCTCCTGCGCGCTGAGCTTGGGGTTGAAGATGTAGGCGACGTGGCAGTTCTTGGGCACCTGCTCCAGGAAGCACCGGCAGACGGTGGTCTTGCCGGCGCCGATCTCGCCGCTGAGCAGCACGAAGCCGCCGCCGCCGTCCAGCCCGTAGAGCAGGTGGGCCAGCGCTTCGCGGTGCCGCTCGCTCATGAACAGGTAGCGCGGGTCGGGGGCGATCGAAAAAGGGTCGTGCTGCAGGCCGAAGAATTGCGCGTACATGGCGTGCAAGGATACAGGCTGACACGCGCACGGCCGAGGCACTGGACGCGGGATGGACGCGGCACGGGGCCGGGCTATCATGCAACGCATGATGCCCATGGATTCATGGCCGGGCCTGCTGGGAGTGTTGGGGCGCAGCGCGCTGCGCTGGCTGGCGGGCTGGTGGCGCGCGATCCACGGCGGGGCCGAGCTGCTGGTGCTGATGGTCTCGCCATCCAGCTACCGGGCGACGGCGCGTTCGGCGCTGCTGCGCCAGGTGGTGCTGGCCACGGCGCCGCACCTGCTCTGGTTCACCGTGCTCATTGCCTTGCTGAGCGTGGTGCTGATCCGCATCGTGGTGGTGACGGCGTTGAGCTACGGGCTGTCGCAGTACGCGCTGGAGATGGTGGTGCGCGTGCTGGTGCTGGAGTTGATCCCGCTGTCGGCGGCGCTGTTCGTCTCGGTGCGGTATGCCATTCCGGGCGGCTCGGAACTCTACAAGCTGCGCCAGCGTGGCGGCTTCGATGCCCAGCGCGCGCAGGGGCTGGACCCGTTGCAGCACGAGGTGCTGCCGCGCGCGCTGGCCGGCATCTTCTCGGTGCTGCTGCTGGCGTCGCTGACCTGCGTGATCGCGCTGGTGCTGGCCTACCTGACGGTGTACGGCTTCTCGCCCTGGGGCTTTGCCGCTTACACGCGGGTGGTGGGCCATGTGTTCAACCCGGCGGTGACGCTGATCTTCACGCTCAAGACGCTGCTGTTCAGCCTGGCCGTGGCGCTGATGCCGCTGACCACCGCACTGCAGGATCTGCCGCGCCCGGTGTCGCGCGCCAGCATCGAGCTGCAGGGGCTAATCCGCATGTTCGCCGTGCTGCTGCTGGTGGAAGTGGCCTCGCTGATCGGCAATTACTATTGACAGCCATGAGCACGCCCTCCGTTCCGCCCCCGATCGAGCCGCTACCGCCGGTGCCGCACCTGCGGCTGAAGGCGGCGCTGCTGCTGGGGCTGATGGCCTTGCTGGTGTGCGGTTCGGCGCTGTACCTGCTGTATGCGCGCGGCGCGTTCGAGCGCACGCAGCGGCTGGTGTTGATGGCCGACGACTCCGAGGGGGTGGTGGTCGGCATGGACGTGACGTTCGCCGGCTTTCCGATCGGGCGCGTGCAGCGCACCGAGCTGGGCGAGGACGGCAATGTCCGCATCCTGGTGGACGTGCCCTTGCGGGACGCGCGCTGGCTGCGCACCTCCAGCGTGTTCACGCTGGAGCGCGGCCTGGTCGGTGACACGCGCATCCGGGCCTTCAGCGGCATGCTGAGGGACCCGCCGCTGCCTGACGGCGCCGTGCGCACCGTGCTGCGCGGCGACGTGGCGGCCGAGATCCCGCGCCTGATGGCCTCGGTGCGCGAACTGCTGGACAACCTGCAGTCGATCACGGCCGGGGACGCCGCGCTGAATACCAGCCTGGCCAACTTGCGCGCTGTCTCGGAAAAGCTGGCCGGATCGGGCGGTGTCCTGCAGGTGCTGATGGGCAACGAGGCCGACGCGAAGAAGGTGCTGGCCGTGCTGGAGCGCACCAACGCCGTGCTGGCGCGCATGGACGCGCTGGCCGCGCACGCCGATGCCCAGGTGTTCGGTCCCGGCGGGGTGATGCCGGGGGCGCAGGCCTCGCTGCGCGAGCTGCAGGCCCTGCTGGCCGAGGCGCGCGGCACGCTGAAGAAGGCGGATGCGGTGCTGCAGGAGGCGCAGGCCATCGGCGCGAACACGCGCGAGGCCACCGCCGACCTGGGCGCGCTGCGCGCCGATGTGGAGACCAGCCTGCGCAAGGTGGACGGACTGATCAACGAGATCAACCGCAAATGGCCGTTCGCGCGCGACACGGAGGTGAAGCTGCCATGAACAAGCTGTGGCTCGCCGGTCTGTTGGGGCTGGGCCTGGCCGCCTGCGGCAGCCAGCCGCCAGTGCCGGACTGGCAGATGAACGCGCACGGGGCGCTGGCGCTGGCCGTGGCCGCTGACCTGGAGGGCAACACCCGGGTGGCCGAACGCGAATTCGCGCGCGGCCGCGCCGAGATGGCGCGCACCGGCCGGCCCGAGCTGGTGGCGCGCGCCGAGCTGCTGCGCTGTGCGGGCCGGGTGGCCAGCCTGGACTTCGCGCCGTGCGCCGGCTTCGAGCCGCTGCGCGCTGATGCCGGGGCCGCCGAGCGGGCTTATGCCGACTACCTGGCTGGCAGGCTCGACGCGCGGGACGCGGCGCTGCTGCCGGCGCAGCAGCAGGCGGCGGCCCGCCGCGCGGCGGCCGATCCCGCCGCGCTGGCGGCGATCAGCGATCCGCTGGCCCGGCTGGTGGCCGCGGGCGTGTGGTTCGAAAAAGGATGGGCCTCGCCGGCAGTGGTGGCCCAGGCGGTGGACACCGCCTCGGCCCAGGGCTGGCGCCGGCCCCTGCTGGCCTGGCTGGGCGTGCAGGCGCGCCTGGCCGAGCAGGGCGGCGACGCGGCCGAGGCCGCCCGGCTACGCCGGCGCATGGACCTCGTGCAGGGCACGCCCTGAAGAGCCGTCCTTTCGAGGTCTGTCTCCGTGTCAGGCGCGGAGCCTGCGTCGGCGGTGCGGCTTGCCCGCGCAGGCCTGGGCCGGGGCCGATCAGGCCGCCAGCCGCTCCGGGTGTTTCTGCGTACCCGCGGTCTGGATCTCGCCGCTGAGCTGGCCGCCTTCCTCGATGGAGATCTTGCCGTAGCGGATCTGGCCTGTGACCTTGCCGGTGGCGAGGATCGTGAGCTTCTCGCGCACCGTCAGGTTGCCGTCGAACTCGCCGCGGATCTCGGCCGTGTCCACCTGGGCCGAGCCCTTGAACGCACCCTGCTCGGCGATTTCCATCACGCGGGCATCCATCGCGGCTTCGACCAGGCCTTCCACGATCAGCGTGTCGCAGTCGGTGATCTCCACACCCTTGAGCTTGATGTTCGGTCCCACGGTGAGCTTGCTGCCGCCATTTTTCGGCGCGGCGCTGGCGGCGGGCGCGGGGGCCACGCTGCTGGCGCTGGGGGTGACGGCGGTGGACTTGCCCTGCGTGGACAGCGGGGACGTGAGGCCGGTGCCCGGCTGGTTGACCCGGGAGGTCAGGGATTCGCTGTCACGCTTGCCAAAAAACGGGGTTTGCAGGGCCATGCCATTTCCTTCAAAAGAAGGTCATGCTACTGAAGGGGGCGCTTACATCGGCGTACAGGACGAAAGATCGGTAACAAAATGCCTGGATCTGTTTCGTCAAACCGGGTCCAGCCAGCTCAGCCGCCCCTGGCCCGACTCGCCCAGCCGCGTCACCAGCGCCGGCGCCTGCGGCTCGGGCAGGCTGAACTGCAGCTCGACCACCGTGCCGTGGCTGACGTCCTGCAACTGGGCGCCGCTCGCCTCCAGTTCGCGCCGCACCAGCCCCTCCAGTGCGTAGGGCACGGCGCAGCGCAGCGTGGTCATGCGCTGCAGCGGCACCTTGGTCGCGCCCAGCAGTGCCTGCGCCACGGCGTCGGTGTAGGCGCGCACCAGGCCGCCCGCGCCGAGCTTCACGCCGCCGAAATAGCGCACCACGGTGGCCAGCACGCCTTCCAGGTCCTGATGCCGCAGCACTTCCAGCATGGGCCGGCCGGCGGTGCCGCTGGGCTCGCCGTCGTCCACCGCGGCCGACTGTCCGCCGGCCAGCAGCGCCCAGCAGACATGCACCGCGCCCGGGTGCTCGGCCTTCAGCTGCGCCACCACGGACTGAGCCGTCGCCCGGTCCGCCACCGGCTGCACGCAGCCGATGAACCGGCTCTTCTTGATGACCAGTTCGCTGTGGACGGGCGTGGACAGGGTTTGGGGCATGGGGCGAAGAGCTTAACCGACGGTAGTGCAGGCGATTGACCCGCTTGGGGTAGCGACGTGTGTTGCACGCGGTTGCTTGACCGTAACCGGTGTGACTGGGGTCAGGTCAATCCGCCGGCGTCGCGGGGGCGCTCCTACACTGGCAGCCCGTGGGCAACTGCCCAGACCCTGGAGACTGGCATGACACACATTCGGATGCGCCCGAGGCGCTGGCTGATGGTGGCGGGACTGGCGCTGCTGGCCGGCGGCTGCACGACGATGCAAAAGGACGCCAATCTGGTGACGTTCAGCACCCAGATGACCGGCATGAACGAGGTGCCGCCGGTGAGCACGGCGGCGACCGGGCGCGTGGATGCCGTGCTGAACCGCGAGACGCGGCTGTTCCGCTGGAAGGCCACATGGACGGGTTTGAGTGGCGGGGCGACGGCCGCGCATTTCCACGGCCCGGCGGCCGTGGGGGCGAACGCCCGTGTCGCGCTGGGGTGGCAGGGGGCCCTGGGCACCGCGCATGAGGGGCAGGCGACCCTGACGCCCGAGCAGATGGCCGACCTGATGGCGGGGCGCTGGTATGCCAACGTGCACACGGTAGCCCATCCGGCGGGCGAGATACGGGGCCAGATGACAGTGCGCAACTGAGCTTGACCGTCGGCCCCGCGCCGCAGGCGTGTGTGGGCCATGGTGGGGCAGTTACATTCGGGCCAGCATGAAGAATTACTGGCCGCTGTCACCCCGTCCGCTCGTCGGCTTCGATCTGCCGCTGGCGCAGGTGACGGCGCTGTTGCAGAAACTCGGCCTGTCGGGACGCCACGCGGTGGCGGAAGACCTGCTGCGGCTGGTCGGCAGTCATGTGCCGGTGGCGCAGTGCACGATCTTCTCCTTCGAGGGGCAGGCGCGGCCGCGCATCGTCGCGGTGGGCGATCGTGCGCGCACCGAGGCCCTGCCGCGCATCTCGCAGGACTATGTGGCGCGTTTCTACCCGCTGGACGGCAGCGTGCCCGTGATGCAGGCCGAGTTGGCGGCGGCCCAGCGCGCCAGCCCGGCGCAGCCCCACATCCTGCTGCACCGGCAAAGGGGCGAGGACGTGACGCACAGCGAATACCGCGAGGTCTGCTACGAGCTGCCGCAGGTGGCTGAGCGGCTGGCCATCCTCTCGCTGTACGAGGGCACGCGCTGGCTGTCGGTCAACTTTTACCGCGGGCTGGAGCATGGGCCGTTCGACGACCGCGCCATCGAGGTCATCGAGGCCTTCGCGCCGCTGATCGTGCAGGCGGTGCGGCTGCATTACGCCGGTCACGCGGTGAGTCACGACTTGGCCGAGCTGATGCTGGCGCGTCTGCTGCGGCGCAGCCCGGACCTGACCAAGCGCGATATCGACGTGCTGCGCGGCCTGCTCTCGGGCCACACCACCGAGGGACTGGCCGACCGCATGGGCATCGAGGTGTCCAGCGCACAGACCTACCTCAAGCGCGTGTACCGCAAGCTGGGCATTTCCGGGCAGCGCGAACTGCTGGGCCTGCTGATGGGGGGCGAGTCGGTGGTTTGATGGTTGCGCGCGCAACAATGTTCCCGTTTGGGGACAGTCGATGCGTTGGCGTTTTCTAAACTGGCATCCGCTCTGTGGCGCACGACAGCACCGTCCCGCAGGCTACTTCTTTCTGGAGACAACCATGCATCAACCCACCGCCGAACCCCGTCCGTCGATTTACTACAACTACCAGGTGTTCAAGCCCTGGCTGCCTTCCCAGCATCCGAAGCAGGAGCGCAAGCAGGTCGTGATCGCCGGCTCCGGGCCGGCCGGCATGGTGGCTGCGCTGGAGTTGGCCCGTCTGGGCGTGCCCAGCGTGGTCGTGACCTCGGAATTGCAGTTCTCGCAAGGCAGCCGCGCCATCGTCTTCACTCGCCGCTCGATGGAGATCCTGCAGCAGGTCGGCGTGGCCGACCGCATGACCGAGGGCGGCCTGCCCTGGCGCTTCGGCAACTCCTACTACCGCGGGCAGCACGTCTTCCGCATGGAGGCGCCGCACGATTCCGACGACCGTTTCTTCCCCATGATCAACGTGCAGCAGCAGTACATGGAGGAGTACCTGCACGACGCCTGCCAAGCCAGCGAGCTGATCGATTTCCGCTGGGGCAACAAGGTTACCCAGGTCACGCAGAAGGACGGCTACGCCCAGGTCGAGATCGACACGCCCGAGGGCCCGTACACGCTGGAAACCGACTGGCTGATCGCGGCCGACGGCGGGCGCTCGGGCATCCGCACCGCGATGGACCTGCAGATGGAGGGCTCGTCCTACGAGGGCTTCTTCGTCATCGCCGACATCAGGATCGACCTGCCGCTGCCGACCGAGCGCCTGGCTTTCTTCGACCCCGTGTGGAACCCCGGCAACACCATCCTGATGCACCGCGAGCCCCACGGTATCTGGCGCGTGGACTACCAGCTGCCCGAGGGCGAGACGCCCGAAGAGGCGCTCAAGCCCGAGTCGCTCAAGGCGCGCATCGATGCCCAGCTGGCCATGATCGGCCACGCCGGCGCCAAGTGGGAGATGGACTGGTGCTCGGTCTATTCCGCGCGCACCCTGACGCTGCCCGACTACGTGCATGGCAGCGTGCTCTTCACCGGCGACGCCGCCCACCTGCTGCCGATCTTCGGCGTGCGCGGCGCCAACACTGGCTTCCAGGACTCGCAGTCCCTGGCCTGGCACCTGGCCTTTGTGATCAAGGGGCTGGCCTCGAAGAAGTTGCTGGCCAACTTCAGCGCGGAGCGCGTCGGCGCCGCCCGCGAGATCATCGACGAAGCCGGCAAGAGCACGCGCTTCATGGCCCCGCCCAAGGGAGGCTTCCAGCTGCTGCGCGATGCGGCGCTGTCGCTGTCGCTGTCGCAAGAGTTCGTGCGCCCGCTCTACCACTGGCGCACGTCTCGCCCGCACGAGTACACCGAGTCGGTCATCAACAGCCAGGGCGACGACAACGCGCTGTTCACTGCCGGCCCCGCCCATGGCGCGCCGCCGCAGAACATCCGCCTGGCGCCCAATGACTACCTGCTCGACCACGTGGGCGGCGGCTTCGACCTGCTGTACTTCACCGAGGCCGCGGCCATCCCGGCGCCGCTGCTGGACGTCGTCAACACGGCCCGCGCCAAGGGCGTGCCAATCAAGGTGATCGCCGTCGGCGCCGCGCAGCCGGTGGCCGGCGCCGACCTGACGCTGGCGGATGCCGATGGTCACTTCCGCGAGCGCTACGGCGTGCAGGCCAGCGGGGCGGGCTACCTGCTGCGCCCGGACCAGCACGTCTGCGCGCGCTGGCTGACGCTGGACGCGACGCGTCTGCAAGCCGCCCTCAAGACCGCCCTGCCGCAGTAAGAAGGAGAGAACACCATGTCGAACGACACCCAAGCACTGACCATCGGCGGCCTCGAAACCGTCTACGACGCCCTGGCGAACGCCATCGACCAGGCGGGCGCCGACAAGGCCGAACTCTTCCTCGTCAAGTTGGCGCTGCTGAACGCCAACGCGCTCGGCGATGCGGAACTCTTCCAGTCGCACCTCGCCGCGGCGCTGCGCGACCTCTGACGCAAGAGGGCGCCCATCAGGCGCCCGCATAGGATCCGAAAAAGGTCCGGTCCCGCAAGGGGCCGGACCTTTTTTGGTTCTCAATAGCCGACCGTGAAGCGGCGGCGGCTGTGCGCCGGGCGCTCCAGCTCGTCGAGCATCGCCACCGCGTAGTCCTGCACCGAGATGCGGCTGTCGCCGGCGGCATTGGCCAGCAGCTGGTCGGTGCCCAGGCGGAACTGGCCGGTGCGCTGGCCGGGTTCGATGATGGCGCTGGGGCTCAGCATGGTCCAGTCCAGCGCAGGCTCGGCGCGCAGCAGCGCCAGTGCCTGGCGCGCGCCTTCGGCCGAGCCCTTGTAGGCGGCCGGGAATTCCGGCGTGTCCAGCAGCTGCAGGCCTGGCGCCACCTCCAGCGAACCAGCCCCGCCCACGGCCAGCAGGCGCGGCACGCCCGCGTCGCGCGTGGCCTGCAGGATGGCGTTGAAGCCCTTCAGGTAATAGCCCGCGACGTCCTGCTGAGCGTGGCCGCTGAACGCGGTCAGCACGGCGTCGTGGCCCTTCAGCTGGGCGGCCAGCGCGGCCGTGTCGAGCACGTCGGCCTGCACGGCCGTCAGCAGCGGGTGGGCGCCCAGGCGCTCCGGCCGGCCGACCAGGCCGGTGACGCGGTGGCCGCGCGAGAGCGCCTCGGCCAGCAGGGCCGAGCCGATGAAGCCGCTGGCGCCGATGAGTGCGATGTTCATGAGGGGTTCCTTTCCGTGATGAAGCTGGAAGGCCGGTGGCGGGCGCCGCCGGCGCGATGGATGAACTGTCGCAGCTTCGATTGAAGCGATAAACCGTTGATGTCAGAATTGATTGTTATGAAATACTTGACAGTCAAGGGCGACGGGGGGCGGCATGACGCGTGAGGCGCCGGCCGACCTGAACGCCGTGCTGGTGTTCGCCGCGGTGGCCGAGGCGGGCGGCTTCACCGCCGCGGCCGAACGGCTGGGCCTGTCCAAGGCGCGCATCAGCCTGGAGGTCAGCCGTCTGGAGTCGCGCCTGGGCCTGAGCCTGTTCACGCGCACCACGCGCCGCGTGCAGCTCACCGAGGCCGGCCAGGCGCTGCTCGCCGAATGCGTGCCGCTGCTGCGCGACGCGCAGGACCAGCTGGCCGGCCTGGGCCAGCCGGGCGCGCTGCGCGGCACGCTCCGCATCGCCTGCACGGTGGAGCACGCGGTGCAGTCGCTGGCCGCCACGGTGGCCGCCTTCGGCCGGCTGCACCCGCAGCTGGACTTGGAGCTGCGCACCAGCGACCGCGTGGTGGACCTGGTGCGCGAGGGCATCGACGTGGCGATCCGCATGGGCTGGCTGCGCGACTCGACCCTGCGCGCCACCCGCCTGGGCAGCTTCGGCCAGCAGGTGGTGGCCTCGCCCGACTACCTGCGCCGCGCGGGAACGCCGCGCACCCCGGAGGACCTGGCGGGCCTGGACTGGGTCACGCTGACCCTGCTGCCCGCGCCGCTGACCTGGCGCTTCACCCATGTCCAGGGCGAGGAGCGCACCGTGCGCATGGCGGGGCGCCTGCGCTGCGATTCGGCCGCCACGCTGCGCGCGCTGCTGCTCGAAGGCGCCGGCGTGTCGGTGATCGACCGGCCCGGCACCGACGAGCTGGTGCGCCGCGGCGAGCTGGTGCGGCTGCTGCCCGAGTGGACGCTGCCCGAGGGCGGCATCTACGCCGTGTACGCCCCCGGCCGGCACATACAGCCCAAGGTGCGCGCCTTCATCGACTTCCACGCGGCGCGCCTGGCGGGCGCCGCCGCGCCGCCGGCGCAGTAGCCCTGGGGGCAGTGCTGGCAAGGGGGGCACCTTAAAATAGCCGGTTGCCCTCTCCCTGCCTGCCCATGAACGCCCCGGTCGATGTCTCCTTCTTTCCGCGCGCCGCCAAGCCCCTGACCAGCTACCGCAAGTACTGGGCGGCGCGCTTCGGCACGGCCCCGTTCCTGCCGATGAGCCGCGCCGAGATGGCGCAGCTGGGCTGGGACAGCTGCGACATCGTGCTGGTCACAGGCGACGCCTACGTGGACCACCCGAGCTTCGGCATGGCGGTGATCGGCCGGGTGCTGGAGGCGCAGGGTTTTCGCGTGGGCATCATCGCCCAGCCCGACTGGCAGAGTGCCGAGCCGTTCCGGGCGCTGGGCCGGCCCAACCTGTTCTGGGGCGTCACCGCCGGGAACATGGATTCGATGATCAACCGCTACACGGCGGACCGCAAGATCCGCAGCGACGACGCCTACACCCCTGGCGACGTCGGCGGCAAGCGGCCGGACCGCGCGGCCATCGTCTACAGCCAGCGCTGCCGCGAGGCGTTCAGCGACGTACCGATCGTGCTGGGCGGCATTGAGGGCTCGCTGCGCCGCATCGCGCACTACGACTACTGGTCGGACAAGGTGCGCCGCTCCATCGTGGTGGACAGCAAGTGCGACCTGCTGCTGTACGGCAACGCCGAGCGCGCGCTGGTCGAGATAGCCCACCGCCTGGCCGCGCGCGAGCCGGTGCAGCAGATCACCGACGTGCGCGGCACCGCCTTCGTGCGCCGCGAGAGCCCGGAAGGCTGGTTCCAGATCGACTCCTCCGAGGTGGACACTCCGGGGCGTGTGGAAGAGCACCTCAACCCCTATCTGACCACGGCCGAGCAGGCCGTCGCTCAGGGGGAGAGCTGCGCGAAGGAGAATGCGCCTGATTCAAGAGCTTTCAGTGCAGGCGCTACTTGCACCGGAGGTCCAAATGGCTCTGAATCGGCGCAGCCGATCACCTTCGTGCCGAATCCCGCGCTGCAAGGCAAGGGCAGCCTCAAGCTACCGCCGCGCGAGCGCACCGTGATCCGCCTGCCGAGCTACGAACAGGTGAAATCCGACCCGGTGCTCTACGCCCACGCCAACCGCGTGCTGCATCTGGAGACCAACCCCGGCAACGCCCGCGCGCTGGTGCAGGCGCACGGCGAGGGCACGACGGCCCGCGACGTCTGGATCAACCCGCCGCCGATCCCTTTGACCACGGTCGAGATGGACTATGTGTTCGATCTGCCGTACGCGCGCAGTCCGCACCCCTGCTACGCCGACGAGCATGGACGCCACGATGGCGCGACCAAGATCCCGGCCTGGGAGATGATCCGCTTCAGCGTGAACATCATGCGCGGCTGCTTTGGCGGCTGCACCTTCTGCTCGATCACCGAGCATGAAGGTCGCATCATCCAGAGCCGCTCGGAGGACTCGGTGATCCACGAGATCGAGGACATCCGCGACAAGGTGGAGGGCTTCACCGGCGTCATCTCCGACCTCGGAGGGCCGACGGCCAACATGTACCGCCTGGGCTGCCGCAGCCCGGCGATCGAGGCCGCCTGCCGCAAGCCCAGCTGTGTCTACCCCGGCATCTGCCAGAACCTGACCACTGACCACGGCCCGCTGATCCAGATGTACCGGCGCGCCCGCGCGCTCAAGGGCGTCAAGAAGATCCTGATCGGCTCCGGCCTGCGCTACGACCTGGCGGTGCAGAGCCCCGAGTACGTGAAGGAACTGGTGCAGCACCACGTCGGCGGCTATCTCAAGATCGCGCCCGAGCACACCGAGCAGGGGCCGCTGTCCAAGATGATGAAGCCCGGCATCGGCACCTACGACCGCTTCAAGACGCTGTTCGAGAAGTTCAGCGCCGAGGCCGGCAAGAAGCAGTTCCTGGTCCCGTACTTCATCGCCGCGCATCCGGGCACCAGCGACGAGGACATGATGAACCTCGCGGTCTGGCTCAAGAAGAACGGCTTCCGCGCCGACCAGGTGCAGACCTTCTACCCCAGCCCCATGGCCACGGCCACGGCCATGTACCACTCCGGCCGCAACACGCTGCGCAAGCTGCACCGCCAGGCGCAGGACGCCGAGGAGACGGTGGACATCGTGCGCGGCGAGAAGCGCCGGCGCCTGCACAAGGCCTTCCTGCGCTACCACGACCCGAACAACTGGCCGCTGTTGCGCGAGGCGCTCAAGGTCATGGGCCGTGCCGACCTGATCGGCAACGGCAAGCAGCACCTGATCCCGACCTGGCAGCCGCTGACCGACGGCGGCTACCAGAGCGCGCGGCGCAAGAACAGCACACCCGTCGGCAACAAGGCCGTCACTGCAACTCCTGAGGCGAAGCAGACGGCACCGCAAAAGGGCCGCCTCCTGACGCAGCACACGGGCCTGCCGCCGCGGCAAGGAACTGCGGGCAAGAAAACGCCGCTTCGCAAGACAGGTCCTCGTTAGAGACTGTTAGAACGGTGGCACTCGGGGCTGGTCGCGCAACAGCCAGAACGCCAGGGCTGTGCAGTTCGCCAGCAGGGTGCCCCAGTACACGGCCCGGAATTCGGTCTTGCGCGACTTGTGGCGCATGTTCTGCTGGGCCAGCCAGGCGGCGGGCCAGCCGCCCAGCAAGGCCAGCAGGTGCAAGTGCTTTTCGGGGGTACGCCAGCCGCCTCTGCGCGCGGCATTCTTGTCAGCGGCGTAGCTCCAGAGCGTGACGACGTTCACGGCCGCCAGGGCCGCCAGTGTCCATAGCGGCAGGCGCTGCGCCCACAGACCCCAGGCGATCAGCGCAGCCCAGGCCAGCATCAGCCCGTAGGCCAGCCCGGCGCCAGTGGGGGCTGTCCCTTGTGCATTCGACACCGGACGCGCAGCGCTGCGGGCCGTCGATGCCGTGGGAGGGCGCTTCGCCGTGGTCGCCCGGGCGGCGCTGCCAGGGCTTGCCGCTGACGACGGCTTCCGGCCGGGCTGCACGGCCATGGCGCGCGGGCCTTTGCCGCCGACGTGAATTTCCCCGAAGGTGACGGGCATTCCCTCGTGGGGCGTCGCACTGCCCCGGAAGTCACGGATGTGGAAAAAGATATCCGCCGGCGTGTCCGGGCTGCGAATGAAACCAAATCCACGGGCGCTGTCCCAGCGCATCACCTTTCCATCCTTTTGCATGGCCTTGCTCCCTGAGCGCCGCATTATCGTGTCAGGGCGGGGCCCCTCGACCGCCGGTGCATTCCGTCAAGGCCGCGTCGATGGACTCAACGTGGCAGCGTGTGCAGCGGAATGTCGTGCTGAACGGCCAGCCGATCGAGCTGCTTGCGCGTTTTCCCCTGCAGGAACGCCGCGACCGCCGCGTGCGAGGCGGGCGCAAACATCGTGTCCGCGCCAAACGGCGCGATGCCGGCGACGGCACACAGGCGCGCCGCGAAATGCGGCTCCAGCGCGGCGACGGCGACCCGGCCGTCGCGGCAAGGGTAGACGCGGTAGCCGGCATGGGCGCCGCCGATCGGGCCGGCGGGCAGGGTCAACCCCCAGGTACGGGGCAGGGCCAGCCAGGCAGCGGCTTCCGACAGCGCCACTGCCTGCAAGACGCCCTTGCCGGACGTCTTCTGCGTGAGCACCGCCGTCAGCACGGCTTCGCAGGCCATCAGCGCGCCGCCCATGTCGGCGAACAGCGTGGCCGGCAGGTCCAGGCCGGGAACCAGGCCGTGCTCGGCGACGTAGGTCAGGTCGTGGCCGGGCACCTCGGCCAGTGGGCCGGGGCCGCCGACGACGGTCACCATTGAAAGCGCAGGATACAGGCGGTGCAGCGGTTTCCAGGACAGGCCGAGCTTGACCAGCGCCGAGGGGCGGAATGAGGTCAGCAGCACGTCGGCGCGGGCCAATTCCTTGTGCAGGGCGGCTTGGCCGCGTTCGGATTTCAGGTCGAGCGTGCGGGTGCGGATGCCGTCGTGCAGGGCCGCGTAGGCCGCGGGGCTGTACTGACCCATCGGGTCGCCCGGCGTGCCCGCGGCCGCGCCTTTGGGCGCGGGCGGTTCGATCTTGAGGCAGGTGGCGCCCATGGCGCGCAGGCGCCACAGGGCGGCCGGGCCGGGCAGGTTCAGGGCGAGGCTGACGATGCGCACGCCGCGCAACGGGCGCAGCGGGGCAGGGCGAGTTGGGGTGGCTGGGGTCATGCGCGAGAAGGGTGAGTGGTTCTTCGATGGCCCGTCTTGGGGTGTCCGAACCACTGTAGCGCAAGCAGTCACGCGGCCAAGACAAACGGGCGACCTTGGGCCGCCCGTTGTTGCGAAGGGAGCTTGCCGTCCCTGACGGCAAGGACTGCGTTTAGCTCGCGAAGTCCAGCGGCAGGCCGACGTAGTTCTCAGCGATGGTGCGCGAACCGGCTTCGCTGTGGATCAGGTAGTCGAGTTCGGCTTCCTGGAATTTGGCGGCGATGTCGCCCTCGCCCGGGAAGCGGTGCATCAGGCTGGTGAACCACCAGGAGAAGCGCTCGGCCTTCCAGATGCGCTTGAGCGCCAGTTCGGAGTAGCGGTCGATGCCGGCTTCCGACTTGTCCTTGTAGTACTCGACCAGGCCGTTGTAGAGGTACTTCACGTCGGTGGCGGCCAGGTTCAGGCCCTTGGCGCCCGTAGGCGGCACGATGTGGCCGGCGTCGCCGGCGAGGAACATGCGGCCGAAGCGCAGCGGCTCGGTCACGAAGCTGCGCAGCGGGGCGATGCTCTTTTCGATCGACGGGCCGGTCACCAGCTTCTCGCGCGCCTCGGGGTCCAGGCGCAGCTTCAGTTCCTGCCAGAAGGCGTCGTCGGTCCACTCGTCGATCTTGTCGGTCAGCGGCACCTGCAGGTAGTAGCGGCTGCGCGTGTGGCTGCGCTGCGAGCACAGGGCGAAGCCGCGCGGGCTGTTCACGTAGATCAGCTCGTCGTTCACGGGCGGCGTGTCGGACAGCAGGCCCAGCCAGCCGAACGGATAGACCTTCTCGAACTCCTTGATCGCGTTGCGCGGGGCGCTGGCGCGGCAGACGCCGTGGAAGCCGTCGCAGCCGGCGATGAAGTCGCACTGGATTTCGTGCGACTGGCCATCCTTCTCGTAGGTGACGCGCGGGTTCTTGCTGTCGAAGTCGTGCACCTGCACGTTGGCGGCTTCATAGATGGTGGGCAGGCCGGCGGCGGCACGCGCGTCCATCAGGTCGTGCGTCAGCTCGGTCTGGCCGTAGACCATCACGTTCTTGCCGCCGGTGAGCTTGTTCAGGTCGATGCGGTGGCGCTTGCCCGCGTACAGCAGCTCGATGCCGCCGTGGACCAGGCCTTCCTTGTGCATGCGCTGGCCGACGCCGGCCTCGTCCATCAGGTCGATGCAGACCTGCTCCAGGATGCCGGCGCGGATGCGGCCGAGCACGTAGTCGCCGGTCTGGCGCTCGAGGATGACGGCGTCGATGCCGGCCTTGGCCAGCAACTGGCCGAGCAGCAGGCCGGAGGGGCCGGCGCCGATGATGGCAACTTGGGTGCGCATGAGGGAGCTCCTGTGAATGGATGACATGAAGGTCATGAATGACTGCCGCGAAGCTTAGGCGCTGCCCGTCGCGGTTTCCAGTCCGGTTCGGGTCCTAATGTGCGATGATTGCGCAACTTGCGCGATCATCGCGCAAGCATGACGGAAAGATGGCAGCATGACGATCGCCCGCGCGGATTTCATCGAGGGCATGGCCAAGGGCATGGCCGTGCTGGAGAGTTTTGACACCGAACGCCAGCGTCTGAACGCCACGCTGGCGGCGCAGCGCGCCGGCCTCACGCGCGCGGCCGCGCGCCGGCACCTGCTGACGCTGGCGCATCTGGGCTATCTGGAGACGGATGGCAGCTATTTCTGGCTCTCGCCCAAGGTGCTGCGCTTCTCCGGTAGCTACCTGGCCTCGGCGCGCCTGCCGCGTGTGCTGCAGCCCACGCTGAACCGGCTGGCGGTGCAGACCCAGCAGTCTTACTCGGCGGTGGTGCTGGACGGGGCCGAGGTGGTGATCGTGGCCCGCAGTGGCTCGATCCGCCTGCTGGCCTACGGCCTGCACCTGGGCGCGCGCCTGCCGGCGCACGCCACCTCGACCGGGCGGGTGCTGCTGGCCTCGATGCCGAAGGCCGAGTTGAGCGCCTGGCTCAAGGCGCAGACCCTGGGCCGGCTGACGCCGCACACGGTGGTGGAGGTCAAGGCGTTGCGCGCGGTGCTGGACCAGGTGCGGCGCGACGACTTCTGCCTGGCCCGCGAGGAACACGAACTGGGCGTGCACGCGCTGGCCGTGCCGCTGCGCAACATGCAGGGCCGCACGGTGGCGGCGCTGAACGTGGTGGCTTCCCCGGCGCGGCTGGATGCCGAAGCGATGCAGCGCGAACTGCTGCCGCTGCTGCTGGAGGCGGCGCGCGAGCTGCGGCCGCTGCTGTAGGCGGGGTGGGTTTCTGGCGTTTCTGTTTTCTGGCTTTTCTGGCGTGGCTTCGCGGGCCGAGGCAGGCATAGTTCCGCGCACCTGCGGCAGGTGTAGCTCCGCGCGCCGCGACAGGCGGTCCCCGGCGCGGGCTCCTGACGTGACGGTCGGCGCTTTGCGCCGACTGCGCTGCGCCGTGCGGTCCGGGGCCGGCGCAGCCAAACTCGCTCCGCGCCCTGCGGGCGCTGCGCTCAAACAGCGGCTGCGAGTCAGATCACGAAGCGCGCTGACGCGCGCCCGGCCCCGAACCACCCGCCGCAGCCGTCACGCAAGTCGCCCGCGCCGGAGACTGCCTGCCGCGTCAAAGTGACGATGCGGGATGCACAGGGGCATCTCCCCTTGTGGGCGCGTCGCAGCCTGCCCACGCACGCCTTGGTCGCGAGCTGCTATAAAAAACAGAGCTTTGCCTGGCAGGACCCCCTCAAAGGCCCAGGCTCAGACCCCGAGGTACTGTTCGAGCAGCTGTGGCTTGGCCAGCAATTGTTCGGAGCTGCCCTCGAACACCACCTGGCCCTTGACCAGGATCACGTTGCGGTCGGTGATCTGGGTGACGTGCTTCCAGTTCTTGTCCACGATGATGCTGCTGATGCCGGTCTCGCGGATGACGCCGCAGATGCGCCAGATCTCGCGCGCGATCAGCGGCGCCAGGCCTTCGGTGGCCTCGTCCAGGATCAGCACGTCGGGGTTGGTCATCAGCGCGCGGCCGATGGTCAGCATCTGCTGCTCGCCGCCCGAGAGCTGCTGGCCGCCATGGCCCAGGCGTTCCTTCAGGCGCGGGAAGGTCTCCAGCACGCGGTCGTAGGTCCAGTCGCGCTGGCCGCGCGTGCCGGGGCGGGCCGCCATCTTCAGGTTCTCCACCACGCTGAGGTTGGCGAAGATGCCGCGGCCTTCCGGCACGTAGGCGATGCCCAGGCGGGCGACCTCGTAGGGCGGGCGGCCGGTCATGTCGTGGCCGGCGATCTCCACCGTGCCGCTGCGCGGCTTGACCAGGCCCATGATGGACTTGAGCAACGTGCTCTTGCCCATGCCGTTGCGGCCCATCAGGCCGATGGTCTCGCCGCGTGCGACGGAGAAGTCCACGCCGCGCAGGATGTGGCTGGCGCCATAGTAGGTGTTCAGGCCGGTGGCCTTGATCAGCAGATCCGACATCTTCAGTGCTCCTCACCCAGGTAGGCGGCCTGCACGCCGGCGTCGGCGCGCACGGCGGCGGGTGTGTCGCTGGCGATCACCTGGCCGTTGACCATCACCGTCATGTGGTCGGCCAGCGTGAAGATGGCGTCCAGGTCGTGCTCAACCAACATCATGGCGTGGTCCTTTTTCAGCTTGAGCAGCAGCTCGACCATGCGCTCGGCTTCCGCCACGCCCATACCGGCCAATGGTTCGTCCAGCAGCAGCACCAGAGGTTCGGTGGCCAGCGTCATGGCGATCTCCAGCTGGCGCTGCTCGCCGTGGCTGGCGGCGCCGGCGATGGTGTGGCGGCGGCCTTCCAGGCCAGCCAGCTCGATTGCGCGTTCGGCGCGGGCCAGAGTGCCCGCGGATTGGGACGCGTCCTGCAGCCAGCGCCAGGGGTTCCAGGGCTGCTGTGGGTCGCGCGACTGCGCGGCCAGGCGCACGTTCTCCCAGACGGTGAACGGCGCGAAGATGTTGGTCTTCTGGTAACTGCGGCCCAGGCCCTGGTGCGACTTCTTCTCGGGCGGCCAGTTCGTCACGTCGCGCCCGCCGAGGGTGATGGTGCCGGAGGTGGGCTCCAGGTCGCCGGTCAGCAGGTTGGTCAGCGTGGACTTGCCGGCGCCGTTGGGGCCGATCACGACGTGGATGCGGTCGCGCCAGAGGTCGACCGACACGTTGTTCACCGCCGCCAAGCCGCCGAAGCGCTTGGTGAGGTTCCGGGCGGAAAGGACGATCTCATGCATGGCTGCCCTCCTTGCGCGGGACGACCGGAGTGGCCGGGGCGGCGGCGCGCGTCGGGCGCGGCGCCGCGTTCTCCTTGCGCGCGCTCAGGCGGCTCAGCAGGCCGAGCAGACCGCGCGGCGCGAAGGTCACCACGATCACGATGAACAGGCCCATCCAGAGCTGCCAGTGCTTGCCCAGGTTGAAGGCGCCCAGGGTGGGCAGGTCCTTGAACTCGTGCAGCAGGAACTCGAAGGCGAAGGCCCCGACGATGGCGCCGGCGAAGTTGCCCATGCCGCCCAGGATCACCATCATGATGGCGTGCGCGCTCATGTGAAAACCCATCAGTTCGGGGTTGACGTACCCGGTCTGCGCGCCCCACAGGTAGCCGGCCAGGCCGGCCAGCGCGCCGGCCACGGTGAAGGCCGTGAGCTTGTAGCCGAAGGTGGCGAAGCCCATGGCGCGCATGCGGTGCTCGTTGACGCGGATGCCGGCCAGGGCCCGGCCCAGCGGACTCCAGAGCAGGCGGCGCAGGAAGGCATAGACGCCGAGCAGGCAGGCCAGGGTGAAGAAGTAGAACGTCTGCTTGTTCTCCAGGTCGAACGGCAGCCAGCCGAGCACGGTGGCGTCGGGCTTGAAGTTGATGTAGATACCGTCCGAGCCGCCGAGCACCTTGTTGTCGAAGAACAGGTAGAACACCATCTGGGCGAAGGCCATCGTCACCATGATGAAGTAGATGCCGTGCGTGCGCACCACGAAGATGCCGATCACCAACGCGGCCAGGGCCGAGGCCAGCACCGCCAGCGGCAGCGTCCACCACAGGTTGACCGGCTCGCCGGCGGGGGTCAGGAAGGCCAGCGCGTAGCCGGCCAAGCCGAAGTAGGCGGCGTGGCCGAGCGAGACCAGGCCGCTCACGCCCTGCAAGAGGTCCAGGCTCATCGCGAAGATAGCCAGGATCATCATGCGGGTGACCATCTGGAGGTAGAAGTCGCTGCCCACGAAGGGGAAGGCCGCCAGGGCGACCAGGCCCAACGCCAGCGCGAACTGGACGCTGCGCGGCAGGGTTTCAAGGTTGGCTTTGGGGGAACTCATGGCGAACTCATTGTTTGAACAGGCCTTCCGGCTTCCACAGGAGCACGGCGGCCATCAGCATGTAGACCAGCATGCCGGCCACCTGGGGCAGCAGCACCTTGCCGAAGGTATCGACCAGGCCGACCAGCAGCGCCGAGATCAGGGCGCCGCGCACCGAGCCGATGCCGCCGATCACCACCACGACGAAGCACATGATCAGCACCTGCGAGCCCATGTTCGGGTAGACGCTGGAGATCGGCGAGGCAATCATGCCGGCCACCGTGGCCAGGGCCACGCCCAGCGCGAACACGATGGCGTGGATCAGCTTGATGTTGATGCCCAGCGCCTCGGTCATGTCGCGGTTGAAGGCGCCGGCGCGGATCTTCATGCCCAGGCGGGTCTTGGAGATCAGCAGGTACAGGCCGATGGCCAGCACCACGCACACGCCCGACATGAAGAGCCGGTACACCGGGTAGGACAGGGTCTCGGTCAGCGGGATGGAGCCGGCGAGCAGGTCGGGGATCTGCACGCCGTGCACGTCGTCGCCCCAGAGCAGCGAGCGCACTTCCTCGAAGATGTAGATCAACCCGAAGGTCAGCAGCACCTGGTCCAGGTGGTCGCGGTGGTAGAAGTGGCGAAACAGCAGCCACTCCAGCGCCAGGCCGAACAGCACGGACAGTACCGCGCCGCCGACGATGGCGAGCGTGAAGCTGCCGAACTGGCTGCTCAGCGCATAGGCCAGGTAGGCGCCCAGCATGTAGAAGCTGCCATGGGCCAGGTTGACCACACCCATGATGCCGAAGATCAGCGTCAGGCCGGCCGCCAGCATGAACAGCAGCAGCCCGTACTGGACGCTGTTGAGCAGCTGAATGAGAAAGTTGGCTAAGTCCATCGGAGGAAGGGCAAGAAAAACGGCGGAGGGCGTCCGCCGTTGGATGGCTGGGGAAACTCTTGGGTGGCGGCGTCAGGCGGCCATGCGGCAGCCCGTGCCGGGGTCGGCCAGCGCCTTGGCGGCGACGCCGATCACCTTGTTCTCGCCCTTTTCCACTTGGCGCAGGTAGATGTCCTGCACCGGGTTGTGGGCCTTGCTCATCGTCCACTTGCCGCGCGGGCTGTCGATCACGGCCGACTCCAGTGCCTTGTACAGAGGCTGCTTGTTCGCGAGGTCGCCCTTGACGGCGTTGGCGCCCTGCACCAACAGCAGGCCGGTGTCGTAGCCCTGCACCGCGTACACGTCCGGTTGCGCCTTGTAGAGCTTGGCGTAGGCCAGGCGGAAGGCCTTGTTGCGCGGCGTGTCCAGCGCGTCGCTGTAGTGCAGCGTGGTCAGGATGCCCTCGGCAGCGGGGCCTGCGGCGTCCAGCACGCCCTCGGTCAGGAAGCCGGAGCCATACAGCGGGATCTTGCCCTTGAGGCCGGCCGCCGCGTAATCCTTGATGAACTTGGCCGCGCCGCCGCCGGCGAAGAAGCAGGCCACCGCGTCGGGCTTGAGCGCGGCGATCTCGGTCAGCAACGCCTGGAACTCGACGTTGGGGAAGGGCAGGCCCAGTTCCTTGACAATGGTGCCGCCGGCCTTGGTGTAGCTTTCCTTGAAGCCTTCATAGGCCTCGTCGCCCGCGGCGTACTTCCAGGTGATCCAGACCGTCTTTTTGTGACCGCGCTCCACCATCACCTTGCCCAGCGCCAGGGTCGGCTGGGCGTTGGTGAAGCTGGTGCGGAACACGTTGGGGGCGCACAGGGCGCGCGTGGCGGCGTGCACGCCGGCGTTGGGGATCAGCGTCAGCACGCCGGAGTCGCGCGCCACCTTCTGGATGCCCATCTGCACGCCCGAGTGCACGGTGCCGATCAGTACATCCACCTTGTCGCGCTGCACCAGCTTGCTGGCGTTTTCCACGCCCTTGGACGGGTCCGACTCGTCGTCCACCTTGAACCACTCGATGTCGCGGCCGCCGAGCTTGCCGCCCTGTTCGGCAATCGCCATGCGCACGCCGTTCTCGATGGCCACGCCGAGCTGGGCGAAGGTGCCGGTGTAGGGCAGCATCAGGCCAACGCGGACCTTGGACGACTGAGCCCGGGCGAACTCGGGCAGCAGCAGGCCGGTGGAGGCGGCGCCGATGAGGGCGGCGCCGCGTGACAGCACCAGACGGCGGGAACTCAGCGTGGAAGTCATGGATGTCTCCTTGATGAAAGGTTGGGGGTTCTTCGTTCACCGGTCATGTTCTGCGGCATGACTTGCATCGGGCAAACGGAGCGGATGGGGGATTCAGGGGGTGGTCGCCATCTCCGAAGGCAGGGACACGTGACCGGCGCGGCGGGCGGGGGCGACCTGGCGTTCGAGTCTCATGGTCCTGCGTTCCTTGTGATGCACTAAATTGCGTTCGACTGGGCTGCAGGCAGTATATTGCAGCTGATGTGGCGAAGTTCACAGGGTTAACACTGCCCTTTGACTGCAATGTGTGCGTTTTGTCACCCGATTTTTCGTGCGTTCAGCAGGCGGATGATCGCTGGCGGGCCATCAGCAGAACATCATGGCCAGGAGGGCGGCGTCGTCGGCCCAGTTGAGCAGCATGTAAGCGCCGATCCGATAGGCCAGCAGTGCGGCTTGGGTCGTGAGGTCCCGGGCCATCATGGTTCGATGGACTCAGGACACAGACGTCGCGGACCGCTGCGCTGCGTGGTCGAGGTCCGGGCGTCGCCAGGGATCGACGTGCGCCAGCAGGTTCAGCACGCGGTGGCGCCGCATGACCCGGTTCCGCGCCTCGACCGCAATGTCATGGCCCGCCTCGACCGTGAGGGTCGCATCGACCTCGATGTGCGCATCAACCACAATCATGTCGCCCATCTTGCGCGTGCGCACGTCGTGTACGCCACCCACGCCGGGCGTCTCCAGCAGGGTTTGCCGGATCGCCTCGACCTCGGTTTCATCGATGGAGCGATCCATCAGATCGTGCAGCGCATCCCAGCCGAATTCCCATCCCATCTTGGTCACCATGAAGCCGACGATGGCGGCGGCGATGGGGTCCAGGATCGAGTAGCCGGCGAGATTTCCCGCAATGCCGATGCCGACGACCAGTGAGGAGGCCGCGTCCGAGCGCGCGTGCCACGCATTGGCCACCAGCATGCTCGACTTGACCTGCTTGGCCACGGCCAGCATGTAGCGGAACAGCAGTTCCTTGGCGATCAGCGCAGCTCCCGCAACCCAGAGCGCCGCGACATGGACCTGCTGCACGGACGCGGGCTGCTCCAGCTTGAGGAACGCGGACCACAGCATCCCCAGGCCGACCGCCAGCAGCAGCATGCCAAGCACCAGCGAAGCCGCCGTCTCGAACCGATGGTGCCCATAGGGGTGGTCCGTGTCTGCGTCCTTCTGGCTGTGGTGGCTGGCTACCAGCACAACGAAGTCGGCGACCAGGTCCGACAGCGAGTGGATGCCATCGGCGATCAAGCCCTGGGACTTGGCGAGCACGCCGGCCGTGAGCTGCGCGGTGGTCAGGGTGAGGTTCACGCCCACGCTCACCCAGGTGCTGCGCGACGCCGCGGCGGCGCGTTCGGCAGCGTTGTGCGGCGTCTCTTCGCTGTCGTCAGGTAGGTTCGCAAACTGCATGGGTGGCCTCGTGCATCCGGATCGGGGCTCGCCCGAGATGGACGCGCCACCGAACGCTGGTCCCTTCTACGGCGGGTCGGTGCTGGAACTTCTCCAGCGGCGGTTCGAAAGAGCCGCTTGGCCTGCCCGGAGGGACTCGAACCCCCGACCTACGGCTTAGAAGGCACAAAATCCTATAATCTCGAAAGCAAGCACTGGCGCGGATTCTAGCCGGGTTTTATGCTAATTATCCCATCGCGGGGACATAGTAGGGACAGTGAGGAACAAGCATGGCCGTCATCACACAAAGGGAGTCGGGTCGCTGGCAGGCCAAGATCAGGCGTGATGGATGGCCGTCGCAGAGTAAGACGTTCCGCACCCGTGTCGATGCTGAAGCCTGGGCACGTGCTGTAGAGCGGGAGATGGACATTGGCGCATTCATTCAGCGCAATGACGCGGAACGGACCACCTTCAAGGACGCGGCCGACCGCTACGCCAGGGAGGTCCTTCCGTCAAAACGTGGGCGGGTTCAGGACGGCCATCTGCTCAATCGCCTGGTGGATCGGTTCGGCCGGTACTCATTGGCCGCGATCACGCCGACCCTGCTGGCGTCCTATCGGGATGAGCGACTGAAGCTGGTGAGCAATCAGACGGTCGTGCATGAGCTAGGCATGATCTCCCGCGTATTCAAGGCTGCGGCACTGGATTGGGGGATCGCACTGCCGCAGGGAATTCCTACGGCGCTCGTCAGAAAGCCGCGCCTGTCTAACGAGCGCACCAGACGCCTGGAGGGTGACGAGGAACGGCTCATTCACGACGCGCTGAAGGCACTACGCCAGCCCTGGCTGCATGCAGCGATCGTGCTGGCCATTGAGACAGCCGCCAGGCAATCGGAGTTGCTGGCCCTGCGTTGGGAGGACGTGGACCTCACGCGCCGGGTTGCGCGTCTGCGGGGCAAGGGTGGGGGGGTGACGAAGTCGGGAGATCCCTACCGGGATGTTCCGCTGTCCAGCGTGGCTGTGGCCACGCTGAAGGAGCTTCCGAGGTCGCTTGATGGCAAGGTGTTGCCGATCACGCAAAACGCGCTACAGCTGGCCTGGAAGCGGCTGTGTGCCCGTGTGCGAAACCAGCACGTCCATGCGGAACTGGCGAGGCATCTGGCACGTCACGGTCTAGATGCTGAGGCACAGGATCGAGAGGTCAGGGCGGTCGTTTACAAGAAACGCTTGCCCTTGCCGCTGACTGTCGAGCTTCTGAGAAAAATCGAGACGAAGGACCGCGTGATGGTGGATCTCCATTTTCATGACCTGCGCCACGAGGGGACCAGCCGGCTGGCAGACCTGCTTCAGATGCATGAACTGATGAAGGTCACTGGTCACAGGACAGCGGGGATCATGTCTCGCTATTACCATCCTCGTGCAGAGACTCTCGCGGCAAAACTGCGGTAGATGTTCTGTGCCATTAAAAAGTCGGCAACGCCGGTCACCCACCGTGCCTACGAATGGTACGCACCTAGCGTGCGCGCATCCGATCGTCGTCTGTCCAGATTGGATCAGTGCTTGGTCAAGTGCTCCTGGCCATCTCGGGCTGGTCTCGACCCTTTTCGGACTTTGGACGCTCCGTCGAAGCAGTCGCTCGAATTGCGGATGCTACCGCCCACGTTTGTTTGTGTGGGCAGCATGTCCGTTAGAGATCTTGCCGCCCGACAAAGTGGGGCGTATCAGGCAACGACGTGCTGGCAAGGTAGCTCTGCACTTCCCGCTGTATATCCGCCTGCGTTTCCTCGCGCCGTTTGCATTTCAGCGCCCAGGCGCGGCCGGGGTGCAGGGTGTCCCATTTGGGGCTCAGGCCGTTGTAGCGGCCGTTGCCGGGATCGTGGTTGCCAAAGCCCTCAAGAAACAGGTTCCATAGGGGCGAAAACTTGGTGATCATCAGCGACTCACCCAGCGGGATCCAGATTTCATCCACCACCAGGTAGCGGCAGGTGAAGTCGTCGATGTCCAGCGTGTCGGTGGCCAATATGGATTCGGCATGCTCTTGCAGCCGCCCAAACAGCGCTTTGGACTTGGTGGGGTCTGGCATCACCTTGCCCTTGCGCGCGCCCTGCGGCACGGCCTTGCCCACGTAGATGGGAATCACGGGGTTTCCCTTGTCCACTTGGTTGGGCTTGGAGATGGCGCCATAGGCCGCGTACTTGCCGTGGTAGTAGATGGCGTAGATACCGGTGCCAAAGAAGGCATCGAGCTTGCCCAGGGGGTGCACGGGCTGGCTCACCAGCGCTTCGGCCACGCTGGCGCCCAGGTTCTTCTTGTCGAGCGGGTTGAACGGAATGATCTCGGCGGACTTCATGCGGCGGCCCTTGCGCCGCCCACCGTGGCCCGCAGTTGATTGAGTTCGGCGCGTATCAGCGCCTCGCCCACGGATGACGCCACGATGCGCCCCAGCGCCACCGGCACCGCGTTGCCCAGCTGGCGCATGGTTTCGGTCCATGAGCCGTGGAATACATAGCCATCCGGAAAGGTCTGGATGCGCGCCGTCTCGCGCGCGGAGAAGTAGCGCACGCTGCCATTGGGCAGCACCATCATGTTCTCGCCGCCCGGCACGCCGTGGTCGCCGGCCTTGATGGTCTTGGCGGGCTGGTCCAGTGGGCTGCCGGTGTGGCCGGGGTACACCTTGGCGCCGTCTTGAAACTTATGGTCGCGTATGCCCGCCGCAGCGCGCGTGCGTGGGTCTGGCAGGTCCGCGATGGCGTCGCGCACAGTGCGCCAGGGCAGGGTGGTGGGCGGCTTGGTGGCCAGGGCTTGGATGCGCTTGGCCATCTTCGCGGGGGGCAGGGGACGGTCGCGCCTGGCCACCTTGTGGCGGTCCCAATATTCACCGGTCACCCACTGCGAATGCAGCAGGGCCGCCTCGCTGTGCGTGGCGTCCGGAAAGTGCCAGTCAATAGCCAGGTCGGACCGGGTACCCACGATGAACACGCGTTCGCGCTTTTGGGGGATGCCGTAGTCCGCAGCGTTCACCAGCGTGGCCACCACGTTGTAGGTCAGCCCACGGTCGTGCATGCGGCCCGAGGTCTTTTTGGTCTGCAGCCGCATCAGATGGTCAAACCAGCTTTCATGGTTTCGCCGCGGAACTTCCGGAAACTCCAGCTGCAGCTTGATGTATTCGAAGTAGTTCGCGAAGCTTGAACGCGTGAGCCCCTTCACGTTCTCCACGATGAAGGTCTTGGGGCGAAGCTTGCGTACCACCTGCACGGTGGCCGGGAACATGTCGCGCTTGTCGTCGTGCGCCTGGTGCTTGCCCCCCATCGAAAAGGGTTGGCAGGGTGGTCCACCGGCCAGCAGCTCAATGTTCTGCGGGATGGCCGACCAATCCACGTCGCGCACATCGCCCTCATGTAGCGGCCAGCCGTTCACCAGGGGGTAGCCACGGCGCTGGTTCTCCCGCACGGTGTCGCAGGCCCACTTGTCCCACTCCACCACGGCCAGCGACTTGAAGCCGGCCAGGCTCACGCCCATGGCCAATCCCCCCGCGCCCGCGAATAGCTCCACTGCTCGCATCATTTCGTTCCTTTGTTCTCGTTCAGAAATGCCTCGATGCGCGCCACCAAGGCATCCAGGTCGCGCAGCTCGCATTCCCACACCACCATCACGTCCCACCCCAACGCGCGCAGCTGCTCCAGCTTCACGGAGTCTCGTGCCCGGTTGCCCTCCAACTTGGGCCGCCAAAACTCCAGCCGCGACTTCGGCATGCGGGCTAGCGCGCAGCCTTCGTGCATGTGCCAAAAGCAACCGTGCACGAAAAGCGCCTTGCGTCGCCCCGCGAAGACCAGGTCCGGGCTTCCGGGCAATTTTCTGTCGTGCAACCGATACCGATATCCCAGCGCATGCAGCCTACTACGTACTGCCAGCTCGGGTTTTGTATCACGTCCGCGCACCCTGGCCATGCGCTCGGACCGCTGCTCGCGCGTCAAGGTATCCATGCTGGGATTTTAGACAGTTCTACATGCTTCGCCTGTCGCATGGCGTCCCAATTTCATCCGCATGGTCGGTTCGTCATCTCTCGGGCGGCGCGCGTTGGGCCGCGTCTGCCGTCACCGCGCCGCTGGGGTGCAACAACTTGTTAGGTTCGCCCCACACCCCGCACTCGCTGTGAGGCAGCAGCCGGGGCTGCTTGACGGCCTTCGGCCTGCAACCCCGGCTGTGCCGGGAGTGTTCGGCCCTGCGTGGCCGTCAAGGGTGCGGCTTCGCCCCGGTCCTCACCCACTAGAACTAGAACTAAAACTAGGCCCAGAACTAGAACTAGAACCAGCGGTCAAATCTGCCAAATCCACCGTCTTTTCCCCCGAATTTTTGACACATGACGCGTCATGTGTCAAAAATTTCTACCTCCAGCGCGAAATCAGTGACGCCAGGAAATATTTCTTATTTCTGATTTCTAGGAAATATTTCTTCCCGGAGTGGCGAGCGGCGGTCCCGCTGGCATGAGGTGATGGACTTTTCCCCCGATGTTGTGAAAAATCATAATTTTTCAAGGGGATCCATGTGTTGATGCAACGATTAACAACGTCGGTAGTGCTCGCGTTGATTTTATTCATTTCGTCTGTAGGTGCTCGCGCGCAGGATGATTCCACCGGCGCGGGCTTCATCGTCGGGAGTCCGCAGGCTCCCGCATCGGCTATGAGTCAACTCAGCGGCGGCATGATGGGTGGTTGGAGTCGATATTTCGCAGGTGAAAAGAAGTGCGATGCAAGGTATTGGAATAGTGGAGCAATCCGCCAAAACTGCGTCGAAATCGATGCGGACTACAGCGTTTGGTACAGGTTCTACACATATTGGGGTGAGGTTGTCCATGCTGTAGAGGCAACGAAGCTCGCTGATGGCACCTCCGGTTACAAACCAGCAAGTAATTGCGACGGCTATGTCGGTGATCCTGTTAGCGTTAGATCAGCACGGCCAGTCATGATCGAGTCGGATAAGACTCTAGGTAAAGTCCCTACTTCGTGGGAAATGTATTTCTTCACTTGCGGATATTCTAGCGGTGGCGGGTAATCGGAATGGTCAAAGAAAAACCCCGCAGCGCCATTGGCGTTGCGGGGTTTTTTTGAGGTGACTTCTTCAGGTTGGTTTCAAAAACTATTTGAAACTAAACTTATATTACTGCGAGTAAAAAGTTCCCGTCTTGAACGTGAAGTTCGTGGTGAATTCCCCGGTTGGGTTCGTCGCACTGACCCGCCCGGAACTGGTTCCCTTGGCCGTTACCTGATATGTCGAGTTGTCGTTCAACGGCTTGACTGGGACGATGAAAAATTCATGTGATTTGAGCAATTTGTGCACATCATTCCCCTGATTCACTTGAACCACCGTAACGTCAGTTCCCCCAACGAGGGTCACCGCGTAGCTGCTCAACTGGATGGTGGTGCCGGGTGCAGAGGCAAAGTAGATTGGCTGACCACGAGGGGAACTGAGGCTCGGCAGGGGGTCAGGATCCTCTGGACCGAACTGAGGCATTAGTGCCGCTGTGCCCTGGCATGGGAATGTCAAAACTGCATCTTGGGCGATTGTTTGAGGCGAATCATTTGAAGAAACGCCCGAGTTAATCACGAGCTGTTTATAACCAGCCGTGTTGCCACCTATTTGCCTGACCTTGACGATTACGCCGACCCCCACTTCCTTGCTGGGAGACATGGCTCCTGCCAGATGATAGACGGATGAGTACAACTGTCGCAACGCAGTAACTGCACTGAGTTCGGTCACGGACGGGAGAGGCATTTGCCCGGCAGTAGGCTGAGGGAATGTCGAGTAAATCGAGCCAAAGGAAGTGCTGGCAATAATTTCATTACCTGCTGAATAGGGGTAGCCGGCCACACTAAAGCGGTCAACAAGCGTGGTTCCGTAAAATCCTGGAAGGGTGTTGTTCTCAGTATGGCTATTGGGGAGGCTGTTCAACACGAGGTAATCGGCATGAGCCTGCGCCGCCGTGTCCAGCTTCGTGTTCTGCGCAAGCTTTCCAAACCCACAGCGAGCACGATCGTCGTTGAGCTGGTTGAAAACCGAAGTCTTGTCGGCGACCGAGTACACGGGCAGGGGCACGTCCGTGACAGGACCCGTGGCGACGGGGGTGGCCGGTGCTTGCGGAGCAGCTGTCGGGACTGTAGGCGTCGTGACATTGCTGTCGCCACCGCCACCACCGCAGGCGGTTAGGGCCACGGCCACGGCCAGTACCATCAGGTTGAGATTGAATGTGCGATTTTTCATTTTTCCTCTTTCCTCTCTTCGGTCTTGGTTTTTGATTAACTTGCCTGCAATTTCAGTTTTTCCATCGCGGATTTATTTAGCGCATCGAGACTCAGAGGCGAGTCGTCCAATGTGGTAGCCGAAATTTTCTCTATTACGAGAGCCTTGTGCTGCCTCGCGTCCGAAATGTTGCCGTGGACTGTTTTCATGAAAATATAAACCTCCCGCCGTTTGAAAATGAAAAACAAGCTCTTCATTTTGACGGCGATGGGCTCCGATGAAACCCGTTCCAGCAGGCTGGCCCGCTCCGCCGCATGGGCATCGGTTAGCTGCTGCAGAATCCGCTGCGGCTCATGATCCAACTGCCAGGCCGCTTGTAATCGCCGCGTGCGGCGATAGGACTTTTCGCCGTCGGCGTCAATCACATCCAGAACCTTTTGACGCAGCAGCGGATTCACAGGATCGAGACGCTCAATTTCCCTGAGGCAGGCAGAAAGTTGAGCAATCGTCCCGCTGTGCCAGCGTTGTGCCTTGGCCAATTCAGCGTTTGCGTTCGCCCGGTCGATGTTGTTCTGCATCGATTGAGCAATGGCCTCTCCTGCCCAGTATCCAGATCCCATGAACGCCCCTTGCCTGAATCAGAAATGGTGGTCGGTCAGGATCGCCAGCTGCTGGCGGAACGCGTAAATCCCGCTGAGCCAGCCCTGCGACCACGGGCACGGTGCATCGTCAATGAGCCCCTGCAGGACGTCGGCAGGTGCCATCATCGGATCGATGGCGTCCACCAGGGCATTGAATCCTTGATCGGACGAGATCGAAACTGGAACGATCTTTCGTACGAATTCTGTTTGCATGTTCACTCCCCTTCGTGATTTATCTCGTGGTAACTATATGTTACTAAGATATCGAAAATTTGGTTGTGGCATATTTCACGAGTACTTGCGTGATGGCGCTGAGCGTGGAATCCATGTCGGGTGCTGTGCCAATCCCAATCACGGGAGCATCGGGTGAATCATCCCAAACGACAGACCATTCGATTCCGGTGCAGCGAATGTCTCCGAAGGTGATTTTTCCATCTCGAATGACCTGTTCAATTCGCGCCTCAAGACCGACCCGTGCGCATCTCGATGTACGCGATGTACGGACATACGCGAATGCGCTGAACCCACTGCAATTCCAGATGGTGGATGTCAGCCAGTCGGCCGGAGTCGCGGCCGGCTGACAAAATTGCAGTTCGTGCTCAATCGTGGCGCGTTGAACTTGCACGTTGAAAATCGTGCGAAAGCATTTCGCATTCGATTCGGTGCACCATTCTCTGATCATGAAAAGGTGCTTTTTCGTCCGAATATCCACATCATTTCTCCTGCTTTGCATTTCACTTCTCCTGTTGCGTTTTAGGATAGAAATCAATAAAAGTTAGCGCGGACGAAAACCAGCGAGCACGAGTGCGGTGTACAATTCTTCCACCGCATGTCGAATCTGGTACGCCTCCGAATCATCCACGGCACAGCTTCGGTATTCAGCCCAGCTCACCCGTTTGATGAATTGACCCAGCGCCCGCAGGCCCTCATCGTTTAGATATAATTGCAATTCGATTTTTCCATCCATCGTCTTTTCTCCTGTTTGGCCCGTGCTGGGCCTTTTAAAAATTCTGCTCTGTCTGAGACCTCTCGCCGGTTCGTTATTATTTTCTCGAAACGGTCTGCCCCTTCGTTGTTTTGATCTGCTCCGCCTATCAACCCCTGCGCCGTGCGACGTAAATAGATCAAAATCAGCGAACGTGGAATAAATGGGAGGGGCCCGCGCAGCGGGAGGGCTCCCGTTTATGCCGCGAAAGTCGCTGATTTTGATTTATAGTCGCATTTATAGGCGCAGGGGTTGATAGGTGGAGTACAGAGCAAAATGCAGGGGCGGATCGTTTCGAGAAAATGCCGCGCGGCGAGCGCCCCATTGCAGCGCAGCCGCAACTGAAAAAACTCGCGCGCAGCGCGTGCCGCAGGGCGGCGGTATCTGCCAGGCGGCCGCTGGCCGCTTGGCGGTTTTTTGGGGGCGCCAAACGGAGTGCGGCGGGGGTGGCCGCGCGCAGCGTGGGGACCCCCTGGAGGCGTGAGCGATTGAAGCCGCTTGCGGCCGAGACACCGCAGGTGGCTCGGGGCGGAGCCCGAAAAGCGCGGCCCCGCCAGGGGGACACGCCCTGAATTGAATGGAATTTGATTGAAGTCGCATCCCACCTTGCTCACCTAAAATTTACACAAAAGAGAAACATAAACAAAAATCCAAAAACAACAGCCAGCGACTTGAATAGAAAAATATCATTTTCTAAATCGCTGATTTTTGTTTTTCGAGATTCGGCAGCATGAATGCTAGCCTCCTTCTGGAGCGCAATCCGCGCCGGCTCACTCTTCATTTCGCGCGACCAGATCCAATAGCGCTCTACGACCTCACGGGCCAATGTTTCGGCAGTCAACTCAGTCGGAGCCAATTCATGTGCCTGCGTCAGGGCCCATGTGAGGGCGCGCGGGATCCATTCGTGATGATCGGAACCCTCCCAGCAGTAAGGAGGATCCTGCAGATCATAGAGCGACATATTGGTGGCCCAACTCGACCCACGTTCAGATGTGAGAAATTGAACAGCATCGAGCCGCAACAGCAAGGCCAGATTCACTGCAAAAAATGCAGCATCGTGACTGTGCGCTATTTGCCGACCCTCGATTTCAAATTCGGCGGCATCAATTAGCTCATGGGCGAGTTCGTGGATATAGATATTCACGATGCGAGCAGGTCGCATGAAAACTACACGCGACGTGATGGATATTCGGCGGTCGGGGTTTTGTGAGCGATCTCCGGCAGCCCAGCCGGCCCAAAGGCCGGTCGGGCGGAGCTCGACCGGGCACGGCCCAGACCGGGCCGCAGCCAGCGCCGGCGCCAGAATTCGGTTCAGCCAGGCGGCACGCAACGCGGGCGCGGGCATGACCTGGTGGACACGGATCGTGCAGGAACTGGCCCGACCAGCGGGCGCCGGCGGCGTCGCCGGCGTGCCTTCCTCCCCCCTCCACGCGCCGTCGGCGCGCGGGTCCTCCGGTCGGTCGGCCCCCTGGCCATGGGCCAGGGCCGGGGACCGCTGGTCGGGCTGCTGGACAGGGGAAGAAGGTGACCTCATGCCGGCCCCTCGGCCTGGGGCTGCACGGAATTCGCGCGCGCCTGGAACGCGGCCGGGTCGACGCGCACCTCGCCGAGCAGCTGCTGCAGCGTGGGGGCAACCGACTGCTGCCCACGCGGGGCGCCTGGCTGCTGCGCGGCAGCCAGGTCGGTGGCCCAGCCGCGGGCGGTTTCCAGTGCCAGGCTGTGGAGGCCAAGGGCCGCCCACTCATCCGCTGGCGCCGCCTCGGCGGCGCCGAGCCAGGCCAGGGCCAGGGGATCGATTTCAACCACGGGCCTGCTCCCTGGGGCGCCGCAGGCGCTCAGCCTCGCCTCTGCCAGAGGCGACCCCCTCGACGCCCTTCCAGTCCAGTGGCCCCAGCGGGCCACCCGCAGGGGAATTTTCCCTAGCGGAGCAGAAAATCACGCCAGAGGAATCCAGGCCTGCGCCGCCCGAACCAACCGGTAGCTGTAGCCCCTGACGGCACGCGGCCAGGTACAAAAAAACACCGTTCATGTCGCCGGCATGCCATTCCGCGTGGGAGCATACCGTGCAGGGTCCACTGTACGACTGGACATTTAATCCAACAGCCTGGCACGCGGCCTCGAATTTTTCAGAAACAGCCATAAATTCTCCTGTAATTAACCGCGTTCGCGCGGCACGTATTGCCCGGCCTGATCGGCCGGACGCGATTTCTGCGCGCGCGACTGCGCGCGCAGGGCGATTTGTTGGCGATTCGATTCAATTTGTGACTGCACCCGTGCCAGACTGAAATCTCGGTGAATCGAACTACCGGCCAGATATTCCTCTGCGCCACGACGGCGCAACAGGAGGCCGCGAGGAGTACCGTCGGCCGCCTTGGAAACCTGTAACTCGATTCCCTCGCGGGCGAGGGCGTGTGCAAAATCGGCGGGGCTTGTTGCATGCGCCAAGGCGCGTCTGACGGCCGTGGGATCGATCCACGTAGCTGGCGTGCCGCGACGAGCAGCGCGACGCTGGGCGTTGACTGCAATATCACTGGTTGGAACGGGTCGCTGATAATCCGCCGGCATCGCAGAAAATCCATTTTCAGTCTCAACCTGCCGTAGATGAGCGCGCCATTTATAGAAATTGTGACTCATGCTCACCAATTTCCCATCCGGTCTAGATCGACTGGCGATCACGTGTGCATGTCGATTTTCAGTATCGTCGTGCAAAACAGAAACATGCTGACAACCACCGAAACCCATCAGCTCCAGCTGACGAGAGATAATCGATTTCCATTTTTCAGAATCGATTTCCAGGCTATGCGCGGCCGAAATCGAGAAATGGACAAACAGGTTTTCACGCGCAACGCGGGGATGGCGCCTGGCATCTAACAGGAATTCCTCCAGCCTATCGGCTGCGCTATCGGAAAACTGATTTGAATTCAATATCGCGCCCTTTCGCATTGAATATTTCAGACCATTAATGCCGCCGCGATGGATTTTTATAATCAGGGCTGGGGTTTTTTCCCCGGCAGTCCAGCTGCCCTGGCCGCGAGTGGCGCGGCCGGAGGCTCTGGCCGCGCGAGCGGCGACCCTGCTGGCCCGCTTGCCGTCGGCGGCGGCTCGCGAGCGCAGGCGCCGTGCCTGTGCCTCGATCTCGCGATCCCGGCGGCGAGCCGCCGCGCGCTCGCGGGCCTCCTGCCTGACGTTGGGGCTCAGGCTCACGGCGCGCCCTCAGCCAATGCGTCTGTGAGGGCGCGGATGGCGCTGGCCCAGGTAGCAGGCGGCGGCTGTAGGCCGACGTTCAGCGGCCTGGCCAGGTCCAGATTGACCGCATCGGCAGGGGCCTGCAAGCAGGCCAGCGCGCGCGCAGCTGCGGCGCCATCAACCTGACCGCTGCGGGTGGCCAAGCCGAGCGCACGCACGGCGGCGGCGAGCGTCGCCAGGGTGCCGGCAGCGCCGCTGATCGGCGGGCCCAGGCGCTCCGCGTGGGCCCGAAGCTGGCCCAGGCAGGGGGCGAGGCCCTGCAACACGCGCAGCAGCCCTGCTGCGGCTGGGTCCAGCTCCGCTGGGGCGGGTGGCGCAGGCTGAGGCCCTCGGCCCTCGGCCAGCGCCTGGACCAGCAGGTCCCGGGCGACCGCCGCAGGCGGCAGGCGCGCGGCGTAGGCCAGGCGGCGCAGCTGCTCGGCTGCCTGCGCTGGCAGGCGGACGGTGATGCGCACCAGCGCAGCGCCGTCGTCGGGGGGGAGGGGGCGTTCCATCCAATAATGCTCCTAAATTAATAGCGTCACCATGAGGGGTGCATCCCAGCCGCTAGGCTGGGTGCAGGGGGCCGGGGCGCAGCCCTGGCAGGCGCCGTAAGCCGCTGGGCACCGCAGGTGCGCAGCGGCTTACGGCATAGCCTGCTGTACCCCCCTCTGCGGTATTTTTCCCAGTACGGGCTGCTCACGCCTCCTCGACAGTTCCCTCACGCCTCCTGCATTTCGAGCTCGCCAGACTGCCACTTTGATATCAATTTAAGAGCAATTGCGTCGGCTAGCTGGAGCCCGCCGGGGCCCGGAATGCGTAGCGCCAACCCGTGCTCAGCCACGACGGCGACAGGCCCGGACGGGCCGACGAGCCGTCGCCCCCCGTGCCCCTGCAGCAGCTCCAGGCCGCCGGGACGCTGCGCCGCGTCGCGCCCCTCGGCCCAGCCGCGGGGCATCTCCAGCGTCCCCGCGGCCGCCTGGGCGGCCAACCCGATCGCGAAGGCGTCCGCGTCGCGGACGCCGCGCCCGCCGCGCGTCTCGACGATCGCGACGAGCGCGGACAGCTGGACCGGCGATGCGCTGGCGGCCCGGTCCACGAACCGCTCACGCGCGCCGCGTGCCAGGCCGATGCGATCCGCGGCAGCGGCAGCCCCTGCCGCGGACCGGATGGCGGCAGAACCACCCGCCTCAGGCGGTGGTTGTTTTTTAAATTTTTGTTGGTTTAAACCCCTGGTTTGCCCGTCGATTGCGTCGCCTCGCGCGAGGTGTCGGTTCTGACCGCTCGCGCGAGGCGTCGGATTCGTCACCTCGCGCATGCGCGCGCGCGAGGTGACGCCCTGTGGAGAACTCTCGCCACCCTGAAAAATCGAAAAATTGAGCTGGAGCGTGTGCACAGGGACCCCCCCACCAGGAATCGACTCCTTGGTCTGCAGCAGGAAGCCGGCGGCGCGCATCTCCACGGCCAACGTCCGCCACGCGCGTTCAGTCAGGCCCAGCGCCGCCCGGCTGCCGCCCACTGTAAACACGTAGGAGATCGCCTGCCCCCAGGCCCACATTGCAAACCCACGCATCCCCAGTGAAAACCGGTTGTCCAGCAGAATCCGGTCCGGGGAAATGGTGCATGGCTCACCATCCAGGAGGCAACGCGTGGCGTGGCCCCCCGGCCTCCCCACGACCGTTGAGCCGTTCCTCGAGAAATCGATTGACCGCATGAAACCCCAGCGGGCACCGACAGGGAGGCGTCACAGGCCCCGCGCGCGGATAATCAGCGCACCTCCCCAGGTGTGCCGATCGTGCCGAAACGCTGGAGGCTGGCGACGTGCCAGCCCTCAGCGCCGCCGGCCTCCCTCGTCCAGATCGATGCGAATGCCGCGCGCGGCGGCCCACTCACCCAGGCGCGCCAGGTCCACCCACAACTCGCGTGTTCTCCTCCCCTCCGGCCCCTCCCTGGTGAGCCAGGGGAGGCGCCCGGCGGCGTGCCCGTTATATAGCGTTTTGAGCGACAGGGGGAGCGCGTGCAGAACGCTCCCAAGCGTCCGCAGGCGCGCGCCCGGCATCATGCTGCACCCCCCGCTTGTGCTGACGCTGACGTCCTGCGCGGTCGCCCCCTACCCCTGTGGGGTGGCTCGTCATTTTTGGTATCAGTACCCGGTTCAGGGGCAGGGCTGCCCAGTCCCTCCAGCTCATCGAGCCAGCGGACCACCGTCGTGGCCCGCCAAATCCTGGGCAGAGTGCCAGGCACAGGGGGCGGCAGAAGCTCCGGGTGCTCATGCGCCTGGCGCCGACACGTCGCGACTGCGCGACCGAGGATCTGCGCCACCAGCTCAAGGTCGAACGTCTCCAGCCCGTTGAGCTGGCCCGATGGCAGCCCCCTCCAGGGAGCTGATTTCAAAAGCGATTCCATTTTTTAAATCCCCTGCCACCAGCGGCGCTGGCAGCGCTAACCCGATGTGACCTGGCCTGGCGGCCAGGGAGCGACGGCTAGCAGGGAAAGCGGGGCGGGCGCAGCAGCGCCCCGGGGGCTGTCTGGGGGCTTCCCTCGAGCTGCGATGGGCACAGGCATAACACTGGCAACTGCAGCACAAGCAGCGCAGCGATAGCCTCGTGCAGCACTGTCAGGGCCGGCTCCAGCACGACCAGCGCGGCCAGGGCTACAGCCCCAGCAGCAAGCCATGAACCCAGCATGCCTATGGGCAGCAATGTTGGCTCTGTCAGCCCCAGCAGATAGAACAAATGCAGCAGCTGGAGCAGTGACCCAATCGTCAAGAGCAACCCGACACCAACAAGGCCTGCCACCAGTGCAGGGCCGCCGCGCCGGTGCGGGCGGTTGCTGCAGGAAGGGCAGGAGGTGAATTCCATGCGCGCATCATACCCCCAAAAATCAACGACAATCAATCGTAAGTCGTTGATTTAATTCAGTTTTTCTTTGATGCTTCCACGAACTGAATTAAACGTGCAGCCGAGACGCCACGGGAACAGGGCCAAAGGTGCACAGCGTGCGCCCGGCGGTTAATTCCATGCCGAACGGGACGATATGGGGACGGTAACAACCAAAAAATAGCCCGAAATACCCAACTGAATCATTTGGGTATTTCCATCTAAGTTGTTGTTTTTATTAGGATTTTTTGGCCTGCCCGGAGGGACTCGAACCCCCGACCTACGGCTTAGAAGGCCGTTGCTCTATCCAGTTGAGCTACGGGCAGATGGAAGAAAGGCCCACGCTGTGGGCCTTTCCAAGAGGGTGGTCGGAGCGGCGGGATTCGAACTCGCGACCCTCTGCTCCCAAAGCAGATGCGCTACCAGGCTGCGCTACGCTCCGACAAGCCTTAGATTCTAGCCGCTATTCGGAGCGGACCTGGGGATTTCTCAGCGTTTTTCGTATTGGGTCTTGCCGAACAGCGTTTCGCGGGCCTTGTCGTCGTTCGGCGGCTTGCGTGCGTCGGCCAGCACCTGCACTCCGCGCTGCACGGCCGGGCGCTTGGCGATGCGGTCGAACCAGTCCTTCAGGCGCGGGTAGTCGGCCCAGTCGATGCCCTGGTTCTGCCAGCTGCGCAGCCAGGGGAAGATGGCGATGTCGGCGATGGTGTACTGGTTGCCGGCGATGAATTTCTTCTTCTCCAGCTGCTTGTTCATCACGCCGTACAGGCGCTTGGCTTCGTTGGTATAGCGGTTGATCGCGTAGTCGATCTTCTCGGGCGCGTAGATGCGGAAGTGGTGCGTCTGGCCGAGCATGGGGCCGACGCCGCCCATCTGGAACATCAGCCACTGCAGCACCTCGAACTTCTGCCGGTCCGACTTGGGCAGGAACTTGCCGGTCTTGCCGGCCAGGTAGAGCAGGATGGCGCCGGACTCGAAGAGCGAGATCGGCTTGCCATCGGGGCCGTCGGGGTCGGTGATGGCCGGGATCTTGTTGTTCGGGCTGATCTGGAGGAACTCGGGCTTGAACTGGTCGCCAGCGCCGATGTTCACCGGATGAACGCGGTAGGGCAGGCCGCATTCCTCCAGCATGATGTGAACCTTGTGGCCGTTGGGCGTGGGCCAGGAGAAGACTTCGATCACTGAAACGCTCCTTTGCGAAAAGTGGCCGCATTCTCCCCGGATTCGCCACGCCCTGCAGCGCAGCGGCCTGTCAGCAGCCGCGCGTGACCGGCATCTGCACCTCGCCGGCGCGCACCAGGTACTTGGCGAACTCCAGCTTGGCCAGTGCGTTGCGGTGAACCTCGTCCGGGCCATCGGCCAGGCGCAGCGTGCGTTGGTGTGCGTACGAGTAGGCGAGCGGAAAGTCATCCGACACACCACCGCCGCCGTGCGCCTGGATCGCCCAGTCGAGGACTTGGCAGGCCATGTTGGGCGCCACGATCTTGATCATGGCGATCTCGGCCTTGGCGACCTTGTTGCCCACGGTGTCCATCATGTAGGCGGCCTTCAGCGTCAGCAGGCGGGCCTGCTCGATCATGCAGCGCGCCTCGGCCACGCGTTCCTGCCAGACGCCCTGGCGCGCGATCTCGCGGCCGAAGGCGACGCGGGTGTTCAGGCGTTGGCACATCAGCTCCAGCGCGCGCTCGGCCGCGCCGATGGAGCGCATGCAGTGGTGGATGCGGCCCGGGCCCAGGCGCCCCTGCGCGATCTCGAAACCACGGCCCTCACCGAGCAGGATGTTGCTGGCCGGCACGCGCACGTTCTCCAGCAGGATTTCCATGTGGCCGTGCGGCGCATCGTCCCAGCCGAACACGGTGAGCGGGCGCAGCACCTTGACGCCGGGGGCGTTGGCGGGCACGACGATCATGGATTGCTGCTCATGGCGGCCCGCCTCGGGATTCGTCTTGCCCATCAGGATGTAGACGGCGCAGCGCGGGTCGCCGGCGCCGGAGGACCACCACTTGCGGCCATTGATGACATAGTCGTCGCCGTCGCGCTCGATGCGGCACTGGATGTTGGTGGCGTCGGAGGAGGCCACTTCCGGCTCGGTCATCAGGAAGGCCGAGCGGATCTCGCCCTTGAGCAATGGCTCCAGCCATCGGTCCTTCAGCGCCTCGCTGGCGTAGCGCTCCAGCGTCTCCATGTTGCCGGTGTCGGGCGCCGAGCAGTTGAACACCTCGGCGGCGAATGGCACGCGGCCCATGATCTCGCACAGCGGCGCGTATTCCAGGTTGCTCAGGCCTTCGGGGGCGCGCGGCGAGCGCGGCAGAAACAGGTTCCACAGGCCGGCAGCACGCGCCTTGGGCTTGAGTTCCTCGATGACCGCTGTCGGCAGCCAGGCATTGCCCTTGGCCCGGTTCTCCGCGATCTCGCGGAAGAAGCGCGCCTCGTTGGGGTAGATGTGCTCATCCATGAACCGAAGCAGGCGGGCCTGCATGTCCTTGACCTTGGGGCTGTAATCGAAATCCATCGGGGGTCTCCTGGGGCTGAAAAACGGTGGGGAATGGGTCAGGCGCGCTGCGCGTAGGTCCAGGCCAGCTCGGCCAGTGGCCGTGCGCCGGCCGCGGAGGCCCGGGCCTCGGCGCTGGCGGCGGTGCCGTCCTCGACGCGCTTGGCGATCCCCTGCAGGATCGCGGCGATGCGGAACATGTTGTAGGCGAGGTAGAAGTTCCAGTCGGCGGCCAGCGCCTCGGGCGTGGTGAAGCCGGTGCGCTCGCAGTAGCGGCGGATGTAGTCGGCCTCGCTCGGGATGCCCAGCGCCTTCAGATCCAGGCCGCCGATGCCACGGAACGTGCCGTGCGGGATGTGCCAGGCCATGCAGTGGTAGCTGAAGTCGGCCAGCGGGTGGCCCAGCGTGGACAGTTCCCAGTCCAGCACCGCCAGCACGCGCGGTTCGGTGGGGTGGAACATCAGGTTGTCGAGCCGGTAGTCGCCGTGCACGATGCTGACGCGGTTCTCGTCACGTGCGCTGGCCGGGATGTGTGCGGGCAGCCAGGCGATCAGCTGGTCCATGGCTGCAATCGGTTCGGTGATGGAGGCCTGGTACTGCCTGCTCCAGCGGCCGATCTGGCGCTCGAAGTAGTTGCCTGGTTTGCCGTAGTTGGCGAGGCCGCGTTCGGCGAACTTGACGCTGTGCAGCGCCGCGATCACGCGGTTCATCTCGTCGTAGATGGCGCCGCGCTCGGCGGGGCTCATGCCGGGCAGGGCCTGGTCCCAGAGCACGCGGCCCTGCACGAACTCCATGACGTAGAACGCGCGGCCGATTACCGATTCGTCCTCGCAGAGCACGTGCATGCGGGCCACCGGTACGTCGGTGCCCTGGAGGCCCTGCATCACGGCGAACTCGCGCTCGATGGCGTGGGCCGAGGGCAGCAGCTTGGCGGCCGGCCCGGGCTTGGCGCGCATCACGTAGCTGCGCGCCGGCGTGATCAGCTTGTAGGTTGGGTTGGACTGGCCGCCCTTGAACATCTCCACCGAGAGCGGCCCCTGGAAGCCGTCCAGGTGCTGCGTCAGCCAGCGCTCCAGGGTCGCCAGGTCGAAGGCATGGGCCGAACTGAGCGGCCGGGTTCCCACAAAATGGTCAAAGTCGCTCATGTCCGGTTTCCGGTGAAAAGAGGGGGTTGCGTCAGTGATCGGTGTCCGCGATGCGCATCAGGAACTCCCGGTCGCGCACCACCAGGCCGCCGGGTTCGATGCGGATTGCTCCCTCGCGCTCCATGGCCTTGAGTTCCTGGTTGACGCGCTGGCGCGAGGCGCCGAGCAGCTGCGCCAGCTCCTCCTGCGCCAGTTGCAGGCCGATGCGGATGTCCTGCCCGTCCGACAGGCTGGGCATGCCGTAGCTGCGCGCCAGGTGCAGCAACTGCTTGGCCAGCCGGGCGCGCAGCGGCAAGGTGTTCAGGTCCTCGACCAGGCCGTAGAGCAGGCGGATGCGCCGCGCATGCAGGCGCAGCAGCGCCTCGTACAGCTCCACATGCTGGGCAAGGATCTTCTTGAAGTCGGCCTTGGCCACGTTCAGGACGGTGGTGTCGCCATGCGCATAGGCGTCGTGCGTGCGCCGCTCGCCATCCAGCAGCGAGGTGTCGCCGAACCAGATGCCGGGCTCCACGTAGGTCAGGGTGATCTGCTTGCCCGAGACCGAGGTGGAGCTGACGCGCACCGCGCCCTTGGCGCAGGCGACCCACTGCTCCGGTGGTTCGCCACGCGCGCCAATCAGCTCGCCGTCCTTGTAGCGTTTGACCCAGGCGCATCGCAGGATGTCGTGTCGTAGGGAGGGTGAAAGGGAGGAAAACCAGCGACCGTTGTTGATCGCCTCTCGTTCCTCGATGGTAAGAATCGGGTCGTCCATGGGCTGTCCTGTGGGTGACTGAAACGACGGCGATTGTCGCGCGCGCGACGACGCCCGACGCTCAGGGTTGTCACCTGAGTGTCTGGGCGCGGTCGGCGGGGGAGGGGGCGGGAGAGGGCTCGCGCTTACTCGTAGCGCGGCGTCTGCTTGGCGAGGAACGCGGCAATGCCGATGCCGGCGTTGGCGTGGTGCAGGTTCTTGACGAAGTGGTCGCGCTCCAGCGCGAGCTGTTGCGAGAGGGTGGTGCTGGCCGCCTCGTTGACCAGCTCCTTGACGCTGGCCAGCGCATTCGGCGCGCGGGCATTGAGCCGCTCGCCGAGCTGGAGTGCCGTGTCCAGCGCCTGGCCCGGCTCGGCCAGCCGGTTGACCAGGCCCAGCTCGTGCAGGCGCGTGGCGCCGATGCGTTCGCCGCACATGAGCAACTCGGTCACCAGCTGGCGCGGCAGGGCGCGGCTGAGGCTCCAGCTGCCGCCGCCGTCCGGCGATAGCGCGATGCCGCTGTAGGCCATGACGAACACCGCGTTGCTGGCCGCGACGATGAAGTCGCAGGCCAGCGCCAGCGAGAAGCCGGCCCCGGCGGCCGGGCCTTCCACGGCGGCGATCACCGGCTTGGGGAAGGCGCGGATCGCCTCGATCCAGGTGTGCAGGCCCTCGATGCTCTGCGCCTGGTGCGCGGGCGGCAGCTGCCGGTTGGCCTGCAGGCGCTGCAGGTTGCCGCCGGCGCTGAACACCCCGCCTTCGCCGACGATGATGACGCTGCGCACCTCCGGGTTGTTCTCGGCCACGCTGAGCGCTTCCACGCCGGCGGCGTAGATGTCCGGGCCCAGCGCGTTGCGGTGCTCCGGGTTGCTGAGGGTCAGCACCAGGGTCTGGTCCTGGGCCGTGCTGCGGATTTCAGCGGCCATGGCGGCTCATTCCTCTTCGTGCGTCAGGGACAGGCCGATCGCGCCGCGCCGGCGCAGCCAGGGGCTGGGGCGGTAGCGGGTGTCGCCATAGACCGTCTGCAGGTTGAACAGCACTTCCAGCACATTGGTCGGGCCGAAGCGGTCGCCCATGGCCAGGGGTCCCATCGGGTAGCCCAGGCCCAGCGTGACGGCGGTCTCCAGGTCCTTGGGGCTGCAGATGCGCTGCTGGCAGATGTCGGAGGCGATGTTGACGATGGTGGCCACCACGCGCTGGGTGACGAAGCCGCCGCTGTCGCGGATCACGCTCACCGCCTTGCCGTCCCGGGCGAACAGCGCGTGCGCGGCGTCGCGCATGTCGGCGCGCGTGGCCGGGTTGGTGGCGAGCACGCGGCGCTTGGTGGCCGCGTCGTCGATCAGCATGTCGATGCCGACGGTGCGCGCTGGGTCGAGCCGCTCCACCACGGCCACGGTGGTCACGTCAAAGCCCAGCGGCGCGACGATCGTGAGCGCGACGGGCGAGGGCGAGGTGCCGGTTTCGATCTTGGCGCCGAGGTCCTTCAGCAGCTGCAGCAGCTCGGCACGGCGCGCGGCGCGCGGCGACACCCACACCGGCGGGATCTCGGCCACTTGCGGCACCGGCGGCTCGGCGCTGACCTGGGCCACGCCGTCCACGTAGCGGTAGAAGCCTTCGCCCACCTTCTTGCCGACCACGCCGCCGGCCAGGCGCTGCGCGGTGATGACGCTGGGGCGGTAGCGCGGCTCCTGGTAGTACTGCTGGTAGATGGACTCCATCACCGGGTGCGAGACATCGAGCGCGGTGAGGTCGAACAGCTCGAACGGGCCGAGCTTGAAGCCGACCTGGTCCTTCAGGATGCGGTCGATCGTGGCGAAGTCGGCCACGCCCTCGCCGACGATGCGCAGCGCCTCGGTGCCGTAGCCGCGCCCTGCGTGGTTGACGATGAAGCCCGGCGTGTCCTGCGCCTGCACCGGCGTGTGGCCCATCTGGCGTGCGTAGTCGGCGAGCTGCGCGCAGACGGCAGCGTCGGTCTTCAGACCGGCGATGACCTCCACCACCTTCATCAGCGGCACCGGGTTGAAGAAGTGGTAGCCCGCGAACTGCTGCGGCCGCTTCAGGCCGGCGGCGATCGCCGTCACCGACAGCGACGAGGTGTTGGTGACCAGCACGGCGGAGGGCTGGACGATGCCTTCCAGTTCCGCGAACAGGTTCTTCTTGACATCGAGGCGCTCGACAATGGCCTCGACGACCAGGGCGCAGTCAGCCAGGTCGGCCAGGCTGGCGGCGGCCCGCAGGCGCCCCTTGTGGCCGGCCACGGCCTCGGCAGTCAAGCGGCCCTTTTCCTGCAGCTTGTCCCACTGGGCAAAGACGGCGTCACGCGCCTTGGCGACGGCCTCCGGCTGGGTGTCGAACAGCTTGACGACGCTGCCGGCTTGCGCGGCGATCTGGGCGATGCCACGGCCCATGGCGCCGGCACCGATAACGCCCATGACGGGGAAGGTGAGGTCAGTTTTCATAATCATGCATTATCGTGCAGGCCAGATTTGACCGGAAGCACTATTGTTTCGTTTTTGTGACGTCGGCTGGCTTGGGTGGCTCGCGCGCTCAGGGTCATGGCGAGCAGCAGGCTGGCCAAGCCACACCAGTTCAGCCAGTCCATGCGTTCGTGGGCGATGAGCCAGCCGCCGGTGGCAGCGCCCAGCGCCTGGCCGGCGTAGATGGCGGAGGTGTTGAGGGAAATCGAGGCCGAGGCCAGCGTGGGTGCCAGGCGGACCAGCCGTGCCTGCTGCGCCGAATTCGCCGCGAAGTTGCCGAGCGCCCACGGCACGGCGACCAGCGCCGCGAGCCAGAGTGTGCTGCCCAGCGGCCAGATCAGCAGGCTGAGCGCCATGCTGCCCAGCGCCAGCATCACGGCGCGCGGTGCGCCGATGCGGTCGATCTGCCGTGACAGAACGACGTTGCCCAGCAGGCCGAAGGCCCCGAACCACGCGAGCAGCAGGCTCAGTTGCACGGGGGTGATGCCGATCCGCGTCTTGAAGTAGGGCGCCAGGTAGGAAAACAGCACGAACTGCCCGGCCGCGAACAGCACCGTCACGCCGATGCACAGCATCAGTGCCGGCGAGCGCAGCGTGTCCGACCAGGCACGACGCGACAGCGCAGGCGGGCGGACGCCATCGGGCATGGCGCGCCAGAGCCAGACCGCACAGACCAGCGCCAGCGTACCGACCAGGGCAAAGGCGGCACGCCAGCCGAACAGACCGCCGATCAGTGCCCCGGTTGGCATGCCGAGCACCGAGGCGACCGACCAGCCCAAGAAGACGAAGGTGATGGCGCGGCCCGTCAGCGCTGGCGGCACCAGCAGGCCGACGCAGGCGGCCGCCTGAGGAGTGAAGACGGCGGCGGCCACCATGGCGAGCACGCGCATGGGCAGCAGCGTGGCGAAGCTCGGCATCAGCGTGCACAACAGGTGCAGCGCACCGAACCAGCACAGGCTCAATGACAGCAGGCGGCGCCGGTCCCAGCCCGCCACGACGGCAGCCAGCAGGGGCGCGCCAAGGCAGACCAGCAGGGCCGACGCCGAGATCAGCTGGCCGGCGGTGGCCACGCTGACCCGCAGCGACGTGCTGATCTCATTGAGCGTGCCGGCGACGACCATCACGCCGGAGCCGATGACGATGTTGCCGAACATCAGCGGCCAGAGCACGCGCGGCAGGCTGTGCGCGGCCGCCTGGGGCGCCGCGCCCGCGGGATCCGTGGCGGCCATCAGCGGCGGACCTGCAAGGCGCCGGGGTTCACGATGTTGGTCGGCGTGCCCTTGAGGTAGTTCAGCACGTTGTCGAAGGCGGCGTTGAAATACATCTCGTAGCTGTCCAGCTCCACGTAGCCGATGTGCGGTGTGCAGATGCAGTTTTCCAGACGCAGCAGCGCGTGACCCTGCAGGATGGGCTCGGCCTCGAACACGTCCACCGCCGCCAGTCCCGGGCGGCCCCGGTTCAGCGCGCCGATCAGGGTGTCGTTGTCGATCAACTCGGCGCGGGAGGTGTTGACGATCAGCGCCGTTGGCTTCATGCGCGACAGGTCCTCGAAGCTCACGATGCCTCGGGTGGTCTCGCTCAGTCGCAGATGCAGCGACAGCACGTCGCATTCCTCGAAGAACACCTCCTTGCTGGCCGCGGGCATGTAGCCGTCAGCCGCTGCGCGGGTGCGTGACGCCTCGCTGCCCCAGACCAGCACCTGCATGCCGAAGGCCTTGCCGTAGCCAGCGACCAACTGGCCGATGCGTCCGTAACCCCAGATGCCCAGCGTGCGGCCGCGCAAGACGGTGCCCAGCGCGAAATTGGGTGGCATGGAGGCCGACTTGAGTCCGGACTGCTGCCAGGCACCATGCTTGAGGTTGCCGATGTACTGTGGCAAGCGCCGCATCGAGGCCATGATCAGCGCCCAGGTGAGCTCCGCTGGTGCCACCGGCGAGCCGATGCCCTCGGCCACGGCGATGCCGCGCTCGGTGCAGGCCGCGACGTCGATGTGGCTGCCGACGCGGCCGGTTTGCGCGATCAGCTTGAGGCGGGGCAGCTTTTCCACGAGCTGACGCGGCATCTGCGTCCGGTCGCGGATCAGCACGATCACATCGGCGTCCTTGAGCCGAACCGCGAGCTGGCCGATGCCCTTGACGGTGTTCGTGTAGACCTTCGCCGGAAAGGCGTCGAGCTTGGTCGCGCAGGCCAGTTTGCGCACGGCGTCCTGATAGTCGTCGAGGATCACGATGTTCATCGCGCCATTTTGCCTTGACGGCCGGGCATGATGGTGTCGCCGGTGGATTTTCTCGCGCGGCGATGCGTGACGACTGCAGAGTGGGGTGCAACGGCCTGCTTCACCGCTGTCGCGGTGTGCCGTGCGGCTACATGGGCAGGGCGTTGCGGATCAGCCCGACGGCACAACCCTCGATTTCAAGCGGTTCACCGGGCTTGACGATGATGGTCTGGAAGTCCGGGTTTTCAGCGCGCAACTCGATCACGCCATTCTGGCGCCGGAAGCGCTTCACCGTGACCTCGTCGCCCAGGCGGGCCACGACGATTTGCCCGTTGCGGGCTTCCTTGGTGGCCTGCACGGCCAGCAGGTCGCCGTCCATGATGCCGGCGTCGCGCATCGACATGCCACGCACCCGCAGCAGGTAGTCGGGTCGCTGCTGGAACAGGCTGCCTTCCACGTGGTAGGTCTGGTCCACGTGCTCCTGCGCGAGAATGGGCGAGCCGGCGGCGACACGACCGATCAGCGGCAGGGCCAGCGGTGCCAGCGCGGGCAGGGGCAGGCCGAACGGCTCGCCGCGCGAGGCTTGCAGCGCGCGCAGGGCCGGGCCGGGCAGGCGGATGCCGCGCGAGGTGCCGCTGATGAGTTCAATGACGCCCTTGCGCGCCAGCGCCTTCAGGTGTTCCTCGGCCGCGTTGGCGGACTTGAAGCCCAGTTCCGCCGCGATCTCGGCGCGCGTGGGCGGCGCACCGGTGCGGCCCATGGTGTTCTGGATCAGCTCCAGAATCTGCTGCTGGCGTGCGGTAAGTTTGGGGCTGTCGTTCATGGAGATCGCCAGGGGGCAAGGGGCCGCGACCTGGGGCGAGGCCCAGTATATGTGTTTCCAACCAGTTTGTAAGGATGGCCAAGTGGACGCTCAAAAAATCGTGGTTCTAGGCACCGGTGGCACCATCGCCGGCACCTCGTCCCAAGCGGGGGACAGCGTGGGTTACGCGGCCGCCCAGCTGGGTGTCGGGCAGCTGCTTGCGGCTATTCCCGGTTTGCAGGAGGCGCTGCACGAGGACGTTCTCGAAGTCGAGCAGGTGGCCCAAATCGACAGCAAGGACATGAGCCCGGAGGTCTGGCTGGCCCTGGCCCAGCGCTGTGCCTATTGGCTGGAGCAGCGGGAGGTGCGGGGCATCGTCATCACGCATGGAACGGACACGCTGGAGGAAACGGCCTGGTGGCTGCACAGCGTCCTGCCCGCCGACCGGATGGCTGCCGTACCGGTGGTGCTGACCTGCGCCATGCGGCCGGCCACGGCGCTGGCACCGGACGGCCCGCAGAACCTGCTCGACGCGGTGACGGTGGCGCAGGCGGCGGGAGCCCACGGCGTGGTGGCGGTCTGCGCCGGGGTGATCCATGGCGCGCGGGAGGTGCAGAAGGTCCATACCTACCGGCTGGACGCGTTTAGTTCGGGCGACGCCGGACCGGTGGGTTACGTCGAGGCGGGGCGCTTGCGCCTGGCGCGTTCCTGGCCCTCCGCTCATGCAAGGCTACAGCCTGGCGACGTGCTCCAGCGTTTGGCGGCCGCCCCATCCTGGCCACGCGTGGAGATCGTGCTGAGCCATGCCGGCGCCGGCGGGGCACTGGTCGATGCGCTGGTGCAGCAAGGCGTGCCGGGGCTGGTGGTGGCGGGCACCGGCAATGGTACCTTGCACAGGGAGCTGGAGCAGGCCCTGCTGCGCGCGCGCGCGCAGGGCGTGGCAGTCGTGCGGGCCACCCGTTGCGCGCAGGGGGTAGTACTGGCAAAACCCGGTGACCTGTTGCCGGACAGTCAGGGGCTCAGCGCGGTGAAGGCGCGCATCACCCTGCTGCTCGGGCTGTTGCTGGAGGAAGCCTTCCGGCCTGCGTGAAAGCCGATGTCATCGGGTCGGATGCGCAGGGCCGACTTCGTGACGCCCTCATGCAAAACGCCCCGGCGGGCGGGGCGTTGATGCGGGGCGTGCGAGACGCTCAGTCCCCTAGGGCCTGCATGGCGCGGGCGGTGATTTCCTCCACCGTACCCAGGCCGCTGATCGCGCGGTACTTCGGTGCGGCGGCCGGCTCGGCCTGGGCCCAGGCCGAGTAGTAGTCCACCAGCGGGCGGGTCTGGGCGCTGTAAACGTCCAGGCGCTTCTTCACGGTGTCTTCCTGGTCGTCGTCGCGCTGCACCAGCGGCTCGCCGGTCACGTCGTCCACGCCCGCGACCTTGGGTGGGTTGAACTTGACGTGGTAGGTGCGGCCGGAGGCCGGGTGCGAGCGTCGGCCGCTCATGCGCTCGATGATGGCGTCGAACGGGACGTCGATTTCGAGCACGTAGTCCAGCTTGACGCCGGCAGCCTTCATGGCGTCAGCCTGCGGAATGGTGCGCGGGAAGCCGTCAAATAGGAAGCCGTTGGCGCAGTCGGGCTGGGCGATGCGCTCCTTGACCAGATTGATGATCAGGTCGTCGCTGACCAAGCCACCGGATTCCATGACCGACTTGGCTTGCAGGCCCAGCGGGGTGCCGGCCTTCACGGCGGCGCGCAGCATGTCGCCGGTGGAAATCTGGGGAATGCTGTACTTTTGGCAGATGAAGGCGGCTTGCGTGCCTTTGCCGGCGCCCGGTGCGCCCAGCAGGATCAGTCTCATGAGAATCCTCGGATGAAGTGAAATTTATTGTTTGGCAGGGCTGACGCGTCCTGGCGCCGCGTCGTCATGCTTCATGGTGCAAGAATAGCATGGGCAAGCTGGAGCCTGGCTGACAGCCAAGCGGGCCGTCAGCCTTGCCCGTGACACGTCCGCTTCAGGCCGCGTACAGCTGCTGCACGCGTGCCAGATCCTCCGGCGTGTCCACGCCGGGGCCGGGCGCATCCGGCGTCACATGAACGGCGATGCGGTGGCCATGCCAGAGGGCGCGCAGCTGCTCCAGCGCCTCGCCCTGTTCGATGGGCGCCGGCGCGAGTTGCGGGAACTGGCGCAGAAACCCGGCGCGGTAGCTGTAGATGCCGACATGGCGCAACGGTGCCGGCTCGGGCAGCGTCTGGATGCCCTGCGCGAAGCCGTCGCGCCACCAGGGGATGGGGGCGCGGCTGAAGTACAGCGCCAGCTGCCGGGCGTCGAGCACCACCTTGACCACGTTCGGGTTGGTGAACTCGGCGACCAGCCCGATCGGGTGCGCCGCAGTGCTCATGCTGGCCTCGGGCCGATCCCCCAGCAGGCGTGCCACGGCGTCGATCAGTGTCGGCTCGATCAACGGTTCGTCACCCTGCACGTTGACGACCAGGGCGTCGTCGGGCAGCCCCAGCAGGTCGCAGGCCTCGGCCAGCCGGTCGCTGCCCGAGGGATGGTCTTCGCGGGTCAGCACGGCACGCACGCCATGCTGCTGGCAGGCCTGCAGGATGGCCGGGCTGTCGGCGGCGACCACGACCTGGGCGGCGCCCGAGCGCGAGGCGCGCTGGGCCACGCGGACCACCATGGGCGCGCCGCCGAGATCGGCCAGGGGCTTGTTCGGCAAGCGGGTGGAGGCGAGCCGGGCCGGGATCAGTACGGTGAAGTCCATGTTCATGGAGGATCCGTGGTTCAACCCAGCGGGGTCCGCTTGGGCAGCTGTTCCAATTCTTCGTCAGTCAGGGGGCGGGCCTCGTTCTCCAGCAGGACGGGAATGCCGTCACGTACCGGATACGCCAGGCGGGCACTGCGTGAAATCAACTCCTGCCTGTCGCGATCAAAGACAAGAGGCCCCTTGGTCACGGGGCAGACCAGCAGTTCAAGTAGTTTGGTGTCCATCGGGCGATGATAGCGGTGCCCCGGCCGGCGTCGGGAACCAGGGAGCGAGGGCGTTATCCAGTGCCGCGATGAAGGCGGGCTCCGGCGCGAACACCAGCGGAATGGCCAGGGCCTCGGGGTGGTGCCGCCAAAGCTTCACAGCGTCTTTCTCGGTGCACAGCAGCACATGGTCCAGCGCGCGCGGGTCCGACCACTGCGCGAAATCAAAGTGATCAGGCAGCGCGACGGTGTCGGCCAGAGTCAGGCCCCGGGCGCGCAGCATGTCGAAGAATGCCTCGGGCCGGGCGATGCCGGCCAGCGCCAGCAGTGGCTGGCCATGCAGCGTGGCCAGCGGGACCGCCGTGCCGTCGGCCCGCCGTGCGTGGTCCGCCAGGGCACGCCGGGCGCCGTAGCCAACGTCCATCGTCTTGCGGCTGGTGTGCAGGACGAGATCGACCCGGCGCGGCCACGGCTCGCGCAGCGGACCGGCGGGCAGCAGCCAGCCATTGCCGATGCCCCGATCGTCGAAGACGCAGAGCTCGATGTCCCGCTGCAAGGCGGCGTGTTGCAGGCCGTCATCGCAGACCAGCAACTGGACTTCGGGGTGGCGCGCGAGCAGCGCCTGGCCCGCCACCGCGCGTTGCGGCGCAACGAACACCGGCACGTTGCAGGCACGGTGAATCAGCAGCGGCTCGTCACCGACTTCGTTTGCAGGACTGTCCGGGAGTACCTCACGGCAGTCGGTGCCGAGGCGGCCGTAGCCGCGCGACAGCACGCCGGGCCGCAGGCCCCGCTGGCGCAGGTGGTCCACGATGGCGACTACGGTCGGTGTCTTGCCGCCGCCGCCGGCCACCACGTTACCGACCACGATCACCGGAACGGGCAGGCGGGTCGAGTGCAGGAAACCCTGCTGGTACAGGGCACGCCGCAGCGCGAAGATCAGGCCATACAGCAGTGACAGCGGCCAGAGCAGCCGGGCGAGGAGGCCTCGCCGCGTCCAGGCTTGCAGCAGCGCGCGCTCCAGTCGCGATGAGGAGGCCTGCCGGCTCACGGCCTCAGCGCGCGCCGGCCTGCGCGCTGGACTGGGTGGCAAAGGTGATCTGCACCAGCCCCGAGCGGCGTGCGGCTTCCATCACGGTGATCACCGACTGGTGCGGGGCCGAGGCATCGGCGCTGATGATGACCGTGCTCTCCTTGCCCGCCTTGGCGGCCTCGACCAGGGCCGTGGCCACGGCGTCTACGCTGCGACCCGGGACGGGCGCCTTGTTGACCGCATAGCGGCCATCTGCGCCCACGGCGACGATGACTTCCTTCGGATAGTCGCGCTGTGCGTCCGCATCGGCCACCGGCAGCTTGAGCTGCATTTCGGTGAACTTGCTGTAGGTGGTGGTCAGCATCAGGAAGATCAGTACCACCAGCAGCACGTCGATGAACGGGATCAGGTTGATTTCGGGCTCGTCCCGGGAACGGGTGCGGAAGTTCATGGCTTACTTGCGCAGTCCGGTCAGATGGCGCATGAAGCGCTCGGAGGCGAGTTCCAGGGTCAGCAGGTACCCGTCCACCCGAGCGCGGAAGTAGCGCCAGAAGATCAGTGCCGGAATCGCCACGATCAGGCCGAACGCGGTGTTGTAGAGGGCCATCGAGATGCCGTGGGCCAGTTGGGCCGGGTTGCCGGCACTCCCGGTCGGTGCCTGCGAGCCGAAGATCTCGATCATGCCGATGACGGTGCCCAGCAGCCCCAACAGCGGCGCGGCGGAGGCGATGGTGGCCAGCGCCACCAGGTAGCGCTCCAGTCGGTGCGCGACGGCGCGGCCGGTGCCTTCCATGGCTGCGCGCAGGTCGGCGTCACTGCAGCGTGGGTCGGCGGCGACGGTACGCAGGCCGCTGGCGAGCACTTCGCCGAGCGCGGAGTTCTGCGCCAGTTGCACCACCACCTCGGCGTTCGGTACGCCGGCGCGCGAAACCGTGAGGGCCTCGTCCAGTAGCTGAGGCGGGGCGACCTTGGCCGTTTTCAGGCTGACAAAGCGTTCGATGACGAGGGCCAAAGCCAGGATCGAGCAGGCAATCAAGGGCCAAATGGGCCAGCCTGCGGCTTGTATGATCGAAAACAAGGTCAGATTCTCCGCGAGAAGGGGCAAACAACAGCGCCGCGATTATGGCTTAGGCACTCGGCCCGAACCGATGGATCGCGGCTTGGCAAGGCCAATGAACCCGGTTGTGATGCTTTGTTCACGCTGTCTGTCATCCACATTTTCTGTGGATAACTTTGTGAAGAACTTGCCTGTCCTGGCGTCCAAACCCGCATGCAGCGGCGCTGTTGACAGAACGATGACATTTTGAGCAGATAAAAATCCAATGAAATCAATCGCTTGGACGGAGGCCTGTGCGCCTCAGGCCGGATCCCGAGCGCGTTTGCCGGGGTCTCGGGCTTGTGTGCAATACCGCCCTGACGCCATGCCTGTGACGGGCGGTCAGGCGGCGCCGTGCTGAGCGGCGTGGACGCTGCTGCCGCGCGGGCGTCGCGCGTGTGGCCGGTCGGTGCCTTGTGTCGCGCCGTGGCGGATGCGCTCGATGCGCGCTTCAATCCTGTCGCGGTGCAGGGCGAGATCACCGGTTTCTCGCGGGCGGCCAGCGGGCACTGCTATTTCGCCGTCAAGGATGAGACCGGGCAGATCCGTTGCGCCATGTTCCGCCGTGCCGCCAGTCAGCTGGATTTTGTGCCGCGCGACGGCGAACTGGTGGAGTTGCGTGGACGTCTGGGCGTCTACGAGGCCCGTGGTGACCTGCAACTGGTGGTCGAGTCGATGCGCCGGGCCGGGCAGGGGGCGTTGTTCGAGCAATTCCTGCGACTGAAGGCCAGGCTGGAAGCCGAGGGGCTGTTCGAGGCAGCACGCAAGCGGCCGTTGCCGCCGCTGCCGCGCAGCATTGGGGTGGTGACATCGCTCGGCGCGGCGGCACTGCACGATGTGGTGACGGCACTGCAGCGACGCGTGCCGCACATTCCGGTCGTCGTCGCACCTGCGGCGGTGCAGGGGGCCGGCGCGCCGGCAGAGCTGGTGCGCGCCCTGTCGGCGCTGTATCGGCTGACCGGGACGCTGGCGTCTGGGGCCGAGCCGCCCGTGGATGTGATCCTGCTCGTGCGTGGCGGCGGCTCGATGGAAGATCTCTGGGCCTTCAATGATGAGCAATTGGCCCGGACCCTGGCGGAAAGCCCGGTGCCGGTGGTCTGCGGCGTCGGGCATGAAACCGACTTCACCATCGCCGACTTCGTTGCCGACCTGCGCGCGCCCACGCCCACCGCGGCGGCGGAGCTGGTCGCGCAGCCGCGCGAGGTGTGGCTCGGTGCGCTGGGCTTGCTGGCCGACCGTCTGTCAGGCGCAGTACAGCGTCAGCTCGACACGCAGAACCAGCGACTGGACCTGGCGGTGTCGCGCCTGGGGCGGCCTTCCGCCCGGCTGGCGACCCACCAGCTGAAGTTGGCGCGCCTGGCTCAGCGTCTGCGCTATGGCGCGCGCAGCCGTCTGGAGCGCCTGGCGCTGGACCTGCAGCGCCGTGAAGAGGGCTGGCCCCTCGCCACGCAGCGCGCGCTGACCCGGGCGAGCGACCGGCTGGACCGGCTCGGCCTGCGTCTAGCGGGGCTGGATCCACAGCTTGTACTGCAGCGCGGCTACGCCAGGCTGATGGATGAGCAAGGCCATGCCATCACCAGCGCTCGAGCCACCCATCCCGGCCAGGCGGTGCGGGCCGCCTTGGCGGACGGCACGGTGGATTTGACAGTGGCGCAGCGCCGGTTGCTGTAACTTCCTACAATCGCGCCTTCAGCTGTTTTCTTCCACAACACCAACTCACGAGGACACCATGGAACACATCCTGCCCGCCCTGCCGTACGCGATCGATGCGCTGGCCCCGCACTACAGCCAGGAAACGCTGGAGTACCACCACGGCAAGCACCACAACGCCTATGTGGTGAACCTGAACAACCTGCAAAAGGGCACCGAGTTCGAAACCAAGACGCTGGAAGAGATCGTCAAGACCTCCAGCGGGGGCATCTACAACAACGCCGCGCAAATCTGGAACCACACGTTCTTCTGGAGCTGCATGAAGCCCAACGGTGGCGGTGAGCCCACCGGCGCCCTGGCTGCTGCGATCAACGCCAAATGGGGCAGCTACGCGGCCTTCAAGGAAGCCTTCGTGAAGTCCGCCGTGGGCAACTTCGGCTCCGGCTGGACCTGGCTGGTGAAGAAGGCCGACGGCAGCGTGGACATCGTCAACACCGGCGCCGCCGGCACGCCCCTGACCACGGCTGACAAGGCTCTGCTGACGGTGGACGTGTGGGAACACGCTTACTACATCGACTACCGCAACCTGCGCCAGAAGTTCGTCGAAGTCTTCTTCGACAAGCTGGCCAACTGGGGTTTTGCCGAGGCGAACTTCGCCTGAGCGCGTTCCGCCCTCATGCCATGAAAAAGCCACCTTCGGTGGCTTTTTTCTTTGGGCCGCAGACAAGGCGTGAATTCTTCGGAAGCCCGACTTTGGGGCGGTAGCTGTCCGCAATTTCGTTTCAAAGTGAAAAAATTTTGACTTGAAACGGTCTAAATTTTGTATTGTGGGATTGCGTTGCGAAAAACCGGATTGGGGTCAGAGCACCGAAAGCAAAATACGGCACCATCCGATCATGGCTGCCGGCGTGTGACGTCACCGGCGGCGTTTCCGTGTCAATTTCTGGAGATAAGCGATGAGTAGCCAGCAACCCACCATCATCTACACCCTGACCGACGAGGCCCCGCTCCTGGCGACCAGTGCCTTCCTGCCCATCATCCGCACCTTCACTGCGCCGGCTGGTATCAACGTCACCACCAGCGACATTTCGGTGGCTGGCCGCATCCTTGGCGAGTTCCCGGACTTCCTGACCGAAGCGCAGCGCGTGCCCAACACCCTGGCGGAGCTGGGCAAGAAGACACTGGATCCGGATGCCAACATCATCAAGCTGCCCAACATCAGTGCTTCCGTGCACCAACTGGTCAGCGCGATCAAGGAACTGCAAGCCAAGGGCTACAAGGTGCCGGACTTCCCTGAAGACCCGAAGACCGACGCTGAGAAGGCGATTCGCCAGCGCTACTCCAAGTGCCTGGGCAGCGCCGTGAACCCCGTGCTGCGCGAAGGCAACTCCGACCGCCGCGCGCCGCTGGCCGTCAAGAACTACGCCCGCAAGAACCCGCACAGCATGGGCGAGTGGAGCATGGCCTCGCGCACCCACGTCGCGACCATGAAGCATGGCGACTTCTACCACGGCGAAAAGTCCCTGACGCTGGACAAGGCCCGTGACGTGAGGATGGAGCTGCTCACCAAGAGCGGCAAGGCCATCGTGCTCAAGGCCAAGACCTCGCTGCTGGAAGGCGAGATCATCGACAGCATGTTCATGAGCAAGAAGGCGCTGTGCGACTTCTACGAAGAGCAGTTCGAGGACGCCCGCAAGACCGGCGTGATGCTGTCGCTGCACGTGAAGGCCACGATGATGAAGGTGTCGCACCCCATCGTGTTCGGCCACGCCGTCCGGATCTTCTACAAGGAAGCTTTCGAAAAGCACGCCAAGCTGTTCGAGGAACTGGGCGTGAACGTCAACAACGGCCTGGTCAACCTGTACGACAAGATCGCCACCCTGCCGACGACCAAGCAGGAAGAGATCCAGCGCGACATGCACGCCTGCCACGAGCACCGCCCCGAGCTGGCGATGGTGGACTCGGCCAAGGGCATCTCCAACCTGCACGCCCCCAACGATGTGATCGTGGACGCTTCGATGCCCGCCATGATCCGCATTGGCGGCAAGATGTGGGACGCCAACGGCAAGCCCAAGGACACCAAGGCGGTGATCCCGGAAAGCACCTTCGCCCGCATCTACCAGGAAGTGATCAACTTCTGCAAAACCAACGGCAACTTCGACCCGCGCACCATGGGCACCGTGCCGAACGTCGGCCTGATGGCGCAGCAGGCTGAAGAGTACGGCTCGCACGACAAGACCTTCGAGATCGCCGAGGACGGCGTGGCGAACATCGTGGATATCGCCACGGGCGAAGTGCTGCTGTCGCAGAACGTGGAAGCGGGCGACATCTGGCGCATGTGCCAAGTCAAGGATGCTGCCATCCGTGACTGGGTCAAGCTGGCCGTCACCCGTGCCCGCAACTCCGGCATGACCGCCGTGTTCTGGCTGGACCCGTACCGTCCGCACGAAGCCGAGCTGATCAAGAAGGTCAACACCTACCTGAAGGACCACGACACGACGGGTCTGGACATCCAGATCATGTCGCAAGTGCGCGCCATTCGCTTCACGCTGGAGCGCGTGATCCGCGGCATCGACACCATCTCGGTGACGGGCAACATCCTGCGCGACTATCTGACCGACCTGTTCCCGATCATGGAACTGGGCACCAGCGCCAAGATGCTGTCGATCGTCCCGCTGATGGCCGGCGGCGGCATGTACGAGACCGGCGCTGGCGGCTCCGCGCCGAAGCACGTGCAGCAGCTGGTCGAGGAAAACCACCTGCGCTGGGATTCGCTGGGTGAATTCCTGGCCCTGGCCGTGTCGCTGGAAGACCTGGGTATCAAGACCGGCAATGGCAAGGCCAAGATCCTGGCCAAGACGCTGGACGCAGCCACCGGCAAGCTGCTGGAGAACAACAAGAACCCGTCTCCGAAAACCGGCCAGCTGGACAACCGTGGCAGCCAGTTCTACCTGGCCATGTTCTGGGCCCAGGAATTGGCCGCGCAAACCGAAGATGCAGCCCTGGCAGCCCAGTTTGCACCGTTGGCCAAGCAGCTGGCCGATCACGAGCAGACGATCGTCGCCGAGCTGGCGGCGGTGCAGGGCAAGCCGGTGGACATCGGTGGCTACTACAAGCCCGATGCAGCGAAACTGGATGCCGTGATGCGGCCGAGCCAGACGCTGAACGCCGCGCTGGCGGCTGCTCGCGCTTGAGGTGCATCCACGGATGCCTGACCGCTAGTCCCGGGTGATCCAAGCAAAAAACGGCCTTCGGGCCGTTTTTTTATGGCTATTTGAGTCTATATGGCTCGCTGGATCAGCGTCAGAAGCTATGAAATCAGGAGTTCAGCGTGCTCCGGGGGCACTGGCAAATGGAGTGCCTCCCAGCTTGAAGCCCGCCTGGACGCCTTTCTGGGAAAACCAGCCCTGCTTCATTTCCAGCACATAGCGGACCGGTTTGCTGCTGCAGTGTGAGTCGGTGCTCTGGGGCTTCATGTCCGCTAGGTTGACGATGGTGCCATCGTCGGCCACGAAGGCGGCGGTGAGTGGCAGCAGCGTGTTCTTCATCCAGAAGCACTGCACGGCGGGCTGCTCGAAGATGAACAGCATGCCTTCATGCGCGGGCATGGATCGGCGGTGCATCAAGCCAATCTGGCGTTCCTGGGGGGCCTGGGCCACCTGGGCGTCGATGCGGTGCATGCCGGCCGTGAGTTCCACGCGCGGCAGGTTCAGCTGCGGCGCCTCCTGCGCGCTGCCCGCCGTGGCCGCCAGGACCAGGATACAGGCCGTGGTCAGACGGAAGAGGGGCGCGCTCCTGCGCATGGGGCGGGGGGGCAGAGCAGACAAGGAAGGCATGAATAGGTCTTTCGAGGAATGGGGTACGAACATTCGTCCCCGCGGCGCCGGGAGATTCTGGCGCATTTTTGGCCGTGGCGCCGGCTCCTGGTCAGGGGTATTTGCTCATTTTCTTGAGCGTAGAATTCCAAGGGTTTCTTGCGGCGCAAGCCTAACCCGCTGAATTTCTCAGCTTTCTACCGGAGTCCCCATCCATGACCAGCTACCAGCACATCAAGGTGCCCGCCGAAGGCCAGAAAATCACTGTCAACGCCGACATGTCGCTGAATGTGCCGGACGAGCCGATCATTCCCTACATCGAAGGGGACGGCACGGGCTTGGACATCACGCCGGTGATGCTCAAGGTGGTGGATGCGGCCGTGGCCAAGGCCTACAGCGGCAAGCGCAAGATTCATTGGATGGAGGTCTATGCTGGCGAGAAGTCCACGAAGGTCTATGGGCCGGACGTCTGGCTGCCTGAAGAAACGCTGCAGGTCCTGCGCGACTATGTGGTGTCCATCAAGGGCCCGCTGACCACGCCCGTGGGGGGGGGCATCCGTTCGTTGAACGTGGCGCTGCGGCAGGAGCTTGACCTGTACGTGTGCCTGCGCCCGGTGCAGTACTTCAAGGGCGTGCCGTCGCCGGTCAAGGAGCCGGAAAAGACCAACATGGTGATCTTCCGCGAGAACTCGGAGGACATCTACGCCGGCATCGAGTACCCCGCCCAGAGCGACAAGGCCAAGAAGCTGATCAAGTTCCTGCAGGACGAACTGGGTGTGACCAAGATCCGGTTCCCGGATACCTCCGGCATCGGCATCAAGCCCGTGTCCATCGAGGGCACGGAGCGCCTGGTGCGCAAGGCGATCCAGTACGCGATCGACAACGACAAGCCCAGCGTGACCTTGGTGCACAAGGGCAACATCATGAAGTTCACCGAGGGTGGCTTCCGTGACTGGGGTTACGCCCTGGCGCAGCGTGAATTCGGTGCCGAACTGATCGACGGCGGCCCATGGTGCAAGTTCCAGAACCCGAAGACCGGCAAGGACATCGTGGTCAAGGACGTCATCGCCGATGCTTTCCTGCAGCAGATCCTGACCCGTCCGGCCGAGTATTCGGTGGTGGCCACGCTGAACCTGAACGGCGACTACATCTCCGACGCCCTGGCCGCGCAAGTGGGCGGCATCGGCATCGCGCCGGGCGCCAACATGTCCGACTCCGTGGCCTGTTTCGAGGCCACGCACGGCACGGCGCCCAAGTACGCGGGCAAGGACTACGTGAACCCAGGTTCTGAAATCCTGTCGGCCGAGATGATGCTGCGTCACATGGGCTGGACGGAGCCGGCTGACCTGATCATCAAGTCGATGGAAAAGTCCATCCAGAGCAAGAAGGTGACCTATGACTTCGCTCGCCTGATGGACGGTGCCATGCAAGTCAGCTGTTCGGGCTTCGGCCAGGTCATGATCGACAACCTTTGAGGTTGTTCGCATGCATCCGCATGCGTCCACCAAACAGCCCCGGTGCCTTGAAAACACTGGGGTTTTCTGTTTTTTCGAGCCCTTGCGTCCGCATGCATTCGGTGAGTCTTGCGCCGTGGTCCACTTCATGGCTCAAATCCCAGGCAGCCATGTCGTGGCTGCTCAAGACCGCGAGTTCTGCGATCCGCTCTCAGGCGTTGAAGAGGTCGTGGGGTGAGTTGAGCCGAGGACGCGTACGCCGGATGGCGCCAGGACCTGACAGCTCAGGCCGAATAGGTGCCGATTTCGAACCGACAAAACGAAATAAGGTGACGAGCCTTGACCCCGGCACTGACTCCACAGTTAGGGCTGCTTGGTTCCCCACCTGACCCGGTTGGCCGCTTCGCCATGCGGGAAGGCCCGTCACCGCGTATTGTAGGTGATATGCGGGCCGGTTTGCGCGGTGAGGGTGTCGCCGCCCTTTAGAATCGCCCGCATGTCCTATCTCGTGCTCGCCCGCAAGTACCGCCCCCGGAATTTCACCGAGATGGTCGGTCAGGAACACGTGGTGCAAGCGCTGACCAATGCGCTGACGCAGCAGCGACTGCACCATGCCTACCTGTTCACCGGTACGCGCGGCGTTGGCAAGACCACGGTGTCGCGCATCCTGGCGAAGTCGCTCAACTGCCAGGGGGCTGATGGACAAGGCGGCATCACGGCCACGCCCTGCGGCGTCTGCCAGGCCTGCACCGATATCGATGCAGGTCGCTTCGTCGATTACACCGAACTCGATGCCGCCTCGAACCGCGGCGTGGACGAGGTGCAGGGCCTACTGGAGCAGGCGGTCTACAAGCCGGTGCAGGGACGCTTCAAGGTCTTCATGATCGACGAGGTGCACATGCTCACCGGCCATGCCTTCAATGCGATGCTCAAGACGCTTGAAGAGCCGCCCGAATACCTCAAGTTCGTGCTCGCCACCACCGACCCGCAGAAGGTGCCAGTGACAGTGCTGTCGCGTTGCCTGCAGTTCAACCTGCGTCCGATGGCGCCGGAGACGGTGCTGGAGCACCTGACGCGCGTGCTGGCGGCCGAACAGGTTCCAGCCGAGCCGCAGGCGCTGCGCCTGCTGTCGCGCGCGGCACGCGGCTCGATGCGCGATGCGCTGAGCCTGACCGATCAGGCGATTGCCTTCGGCAGCGGGCAGCTGCAGGAAGCCGCTGTGCGTCAGATGCTGGGCAGTGTGGATCGCAGCCATGTGTTTCGTCTGATCGGCGCGCTGGCGCAGGGCGATGGTCGCGTGATTGTCGAAACCTCCGAAGCCTTGCGCCTGAATGGCTTCAGCGCCGCCTCCACGTTGGAGGAGATGACCCTGGTGCTGCAGCGCATGGCTGTGTTCCAGGCCGTGCCCGGCATGCCGGTGGACGAGAGCGACGCTGACGCAACCGAAACGGCACGCCTGGCAGCGCTGCTGCCCGCTGACGAGACACAACTGCTCTACAGCCTTTGCCTGCATGGCCGGGGCGAGTTGGGGCTGGCGCCGGACGAGTACGCCGCACTGACAATGGTGCTGCTGCGTCTGCTCGCCTTCAAGCCTGGTGCCATCCCTGGCGTAGCGGCGGAAAAAAAAACTCTGAAAACGGCGACTGAGTCGGCAACGGCCGGTGCGACCGTGCCGCAATTGCCGGCGGAAAATCGATCTGCGGCGCCTCTCCGAACCATGACTGTGGCGTCCGCACCGGGTGGGCGCACTGCGCCGTCCTTGGCCGAGGAGTCAGCGCCTGGGTCGACTTCGGCGCCCGTCGCTCCCGAGGAGCCTGTGGTGCCGGCGTCGGCGCCCGATGCGGCTGCAGCGCGGGTCGATTCGACACCGCCCCCGATGGCGACGGTCCGTGCGCCGCTCGCCCTCGACGAGGTCCCCTGGCCGGCTGAGGAATTCAGTGAGCCCGATGCCGATATGGAGGCACCGCTCGAGGCCGAGGCCGCTGGGGTGGCATCAGCCCTGGACGACGACGATTTCTGGCATGCCACCGTGCAGCGGCTCATTGCCGAGGAGGCCATCACGGCCTTGGTGCGGGAGCTGGCCTTGCAGTCGCAATTGGTGGCGCGCAATGAAGGGCGCTGGCAGTTGCGCGTCGAACGCGAGTCGCTGAATCAGCCCACCGCGCGCGAGCGCCTGCAAGCCGCGGTGCAGGCCGCGGGTCACGCGGTGCGCCTGGGGGTCGAGATTGGCCCGGTGACGGACAGTCCGTCGCGGCGCAATGCGGCCGCCGCCGCCGAGCGGCAGCGCGAGGCCGAAGCCATCATCCTCAATGATCCATTCGTGCAATCCATGATGCGCGACTTTGGCGCGAAAATCGTGCCCGGCAGCATCAAGCCGATCTGAATTTCATTTCATAAATCCAAAGGAAAATCATGTTCAACAAAGGACAACTCGCCGGCCTCATGAAGCAGGCCCAGGCCATGCAGGACAACCTCAAAAAAGCGCAGGAAGAGCTGGCGCTGGTCGAGGTGGAAGGCGAGTCCGGCGCCGGCCTGGTCAAGGTGCTGATGACCTGCAAGCACGACGTCAAGCGCGTCACGATCGATCCCAGCCTGCTGGCCGAGGACAAGGACATGCTGGAAGATCTCGTTGCCGCTGCCTTCAACGCCGCCGTTCGCAAGGCCGAGGAAACTTCCCAGGAGAAGATGGGCAAGTTGACGGCCGGCATGCCGGGCCTGCCCGGCGGCATGAAATTCCCGTTCTGATTCGTGGCCGACACGCACGCCCTTGAGGCGCTGATCCAGGCGCTGCGGCGCCTGCCCGGCGTGGGAGTGAAGTCGGCCTCGCGCATGGCGTTTCACCTGCTGCAGCATGACCGGGACGGCGCCCGCCTGCTGGCCCGCGCGCTGGTGGAGGCGGTGGATCACATCCGCCACTGCACGCTCTGCCACACCTTCACCGAGGCCGAGGTTTGCAGCACCTGCCAGGACCCGCAGCGCGATCGCACCAAACTGTGCGTGGTGGAAACCCCGGCCGATCAGTCGGCGGTGGAGCGCACGGCCGCCTACCGGGGGCTGTACTTCGTGCTGATGGGACGGCTCAGTCCGCTCGATGGCATCGGTCCCCGGGAAATCGGCCTGCATGAGCTGTTCGCGCGTGCCACGGATGGCGTGGTGCAGGAGGTGATCCTCGCCACCAACTTCACCGCCGAAGGCGAAGCCACGGCCCACGTCATTGGCGAGGCGCTGAAGGCGCGGGGCCTTCAGGTGACGCGCCTGGCGCGCGGGGTCCCGGCCGGCAGCGAACTGGAGTACGTGGACCTGGGCACGATCGCCCATGCGCTGGTGGATCGTCACTGACGGTCACGTTGGCTGCGGTTCCGGCGCCCCTTTTTTGGATTTGCATAGCGGCTCCCCGTCACCGGAGAGCATTTCGAAAGATGTTGACATGACCCCCACCCTGAGCTTTGCCCGTTTCACCGTGGCCTACTGGTGCGTGCTGATTGCCGCGATCCTGCCGATCGTCTGCGCGGGCATCGCCAAGTACGGCAAGTTTGCCCAGCCGGCGCGCGCCGGCGGCTTTGACAATGCCCATCCGCGTGATTGGCTGGCCCGGCAGGGCGGTTGGCGCGCGCGGGCCAACGCCGCGCAGGCCAACAGTTTCGAGGGCCTGCCGTTCTTCATCGGGGCCGTGATCATTGCGCACCTGCTCAATGCGCCGCAGGTGCGCGTTGATCTGCTGGCGTTCGTCTACATCGTGCTGCGCGCCGTCTACATCATGATGTACGTGGCTGACCTGCCCAAGGCGCGCAGCCTGTTCTGGGCGCTGGCCTTCGCGGCGAATGTCGGCATCCTGCTGATCGGCTATCGCTGACACGTTTGCAAGCATTTCCTGGCAGCAGGTAACAGACTGCCAGGGGCCGCTCGGGATGATCCCGATGCCACGTGGAGTTCCTGTCGCTAATCTCGCGGGCATATCAGCGGCGAAAGGGACGCTTCATGGCGTGCGGCAGTTTGGATCGGCGATCGTTTGGCAAGGCCGCCGCGCTATGGATGGCCGCCTTGGCGCTGCCCGCTCGCGCGGCCCGCTCCCGACCGGAGAAGTCCCATGTGTCGCTGGCCGTGACCGGCCGTTCGGCGCTGCGCTACCTGCCGCTGACGCTCGCCGAGCAGCTTGGTTTTTTCCGGGCGGAAGGTCTGGAAATCGAAGTCGGCGAATTCGCTGACGAGGCGGCCTCCACCCGGGCGGTGGTGAGTGGATCTGCGGATGTCGTCTGTGGTCTTTACGAGCAGACCTTGCCATTGCAGAGCCGGGGTCTGCCGTTCCGGGCCTTTGTGCTGCAGGGGAGGGCGCCCCAGATCGCGATGGGGGTGTCCCTGCGCCATGTACCAGGTTTCCGTTCGCTGCTTGATTTGCGAGGATGCCGGATCGGTGTCGCCGCCTTGGGCTCGGCCAGCCACATGATTGCCAGCCTGGCGCTGACGCGGGCAGGACTGCAGGCTTCCGAGGTGACTTTTGTTCCGTCGGGGCCAGGCGAGGGCGTGCTGATGGCGCTGCGTTCGGGCGAACTGGACGCGATCAGTCATGTGGATCCGCTGATGACGCAGTTGGAGCAAAGGGGTGCGGTGCATATCGTTTCCGATACGCGCACGCTGCGCGGCACCGAGGCGGTGCTGGGCGGGCCCATGCCGGGCGCTTGCCTTTATGCCTCGGCCGAGTTCATGAGCCGATACCCGGCCACCACACAGGCGTTGGCGGATGGTGTCGTCCGTGCGCTGAAATGGCTGCAGACCGCCAGCCCCAGCGACATCATCAGGACCGTGCCCGAGCGTTACATGCTCGGTGACCGTGCGCTGTACCTGGCGGCGCTGGCCAAGGTGCGCGAAGCGATGGCGCCCGACGGCCTGTTTCCGGAGGAGGGGGCCCACACCGCGCTCAGGGCGTGGCGCGCTTTCGGCACGCCTGGCAACGTGGGCCGGATCGACCTGTCCCGGACCTACACCAACGACTTTGCCCGTCGGGCCATGGCGCGGTTTCGCACCTGAGGCGCGTCAGCCGTGTTCAGCGCCGCTTTGCGCTTTTCGTTGCGGCTGGCCGCTTGGTTGCCGCCAGGCGTGGGGCGGGCGCGACACGGGTCCTGCTAGACCCCTGTTTCGCCATCGCGCGCGTGGTGGTGCCGGCACGCTCCGGGGTGAACAGCACCAGGGCCTGCCCCTTCTTCAAGCTGGTGGACGCGCTGATCTTGTTCCAGTCGGCCAGGTTGGCCGCAGTGACGCCGTAACGTGCCGCCAGGCTGGCCAGCGACTCGCCCCTGCGCGCGCTTACCTGGGTGCGGCGCAGCACGATTTCGGGCGTGAAAGCCACCTGGCCGTTGTCAGCCAAGTGTTCGGTGACGTCGGCAGCGAGCTTGTCAGAGCGTCGCACCAGCAGGGTGGAGCCGGCCTTGATCATCATGCGCGGCGGAATCTGGTTGAGCCGGCGGAAGTCGTCTTCGTCCATCTCGACACGCCGGGCCGCCTCGTCGGTCTTCATCGTCGTGGGCGCGACCCAGGCGGTCCAGCTGGCCAGCTGGTGGTCGCTGTGCGCCTCCAGGTTGCGCTGGAAGGTCGCCGCGGTGTCCCAGGGCAGCAGGATCTGCGGCGTGCCAGCGGCCAGGATCACCGGCCGGTGCAGCGAGGGATTCAGCGCCTTGAAGTCCTCCAGGCTGATCTCGGCCAGCCGGGCGGCGAGGGCTACGTCAATGTCGCGCGTGATCTCGACGACCTGGAAGTACGGGTGGTTCTCGATCAGCGGCAGCGTGGCACTGAAGGCCTCCGGCTGGGCGATGATGTTCTTGATCGCTTGCAGCTTGGGTACGTAGAAGCGCGTTTCCATCGGCATGTTCAGCTCGGGGTAGCTCAGCCCCAGGCCCGAACGCTTGTTCTTGGCCAGCGCCCGGCCGACGCTGCCCTCGCCCCAGTTGTAGGCCGCCAGCGCCAGATGCCAGTCGCCGAACATGCCGTAGAGCTTCTGCAAGTAATCCAGGGCCGCGCGCGTTGATTCCAGCACGTCGCGCCGGTCGTCGCGGAACACGTTCTGCTTGAGATCGAAGCTCTTGCCTGTGGCCGGCATGAACTGCCACATGCCCGCGGCCTTCGCGCTGGAAACCGCCTGCGGATTGAACGCCGACTCGACGAAAGGCAGCAAGGCCAGCTCGGTCGGCATGTTGCGCCGTTCGAGTTCCTCGACGATGTGGAACAGGTATTTCCTCGACCGCTCGGTCATGCGAAAAATGTAGTCGGGGCGGGTGGTGTACCACTGCTCGCGGTCGCGAACCAGATCGCTGTCCAGGTCCGGCATGGCGAAGCCGCGGCGGATGCGCTCCCACAGGTCGGCTGGCGGCTCCAGATGGACGACAGTGCCCGAGGTGGCCTGGGCCGATTTCAACGGCGACATGCCGCCACCGGGGATGACGGGCTTGCGGCTGGACAGGGCGTAGCCGCTCTTGTCGGCCTTGGCGCCCGGTGTCGAGCTCGTGCCCTCGGGTGTGGTGGTGGCGCAGCCGGTCAGCCACAGCGTGAGCACAAGGCACAGGGCCTGAAAGAGTTTCATTGGAACTGGTTTTTCCATTCGCGAAGGGCCGCGAACACAGCCACCTCGTCACGTGCCTCGGGGTCGTGCGCCTGCACCGCCCGCCGGACGGTGTCGGTGCGGCTGCGCAGGAACGGGTTGATCTCCCGTTCGGTGGCGATCGTAGAGGGCAGGGTGGGGGATTGATCGGCCCGCTGCCGCTGGCATCGGGTCTGGTAGTCGAGAAGGGCCTGGTTGTCGGGTTCCACGGCCAGGGCGAAGCGCAGGTTGCTGAGCGTGTATTCGTGGGCGCAGCAGACCCGGGTGTCGCCCGGCAGGGCGGCCAGCGCGTCCAGCGAAGCGAGCATCTGCGCTGGGGTGCCTTCGAACAGACGGCCGCAGCCGCCGGAGAACAAGGTGTCGCCGCAAAACAGCAGCGGCGCTTCGCCGGCTGGTTCGGCATGGAAAGCGACATGCCCTGCCGTGTGGCCCGGCACGTCCAGCACGGCAAAGCGCAGGCCCAGCACGTCCAGACTGTCGCCGCCCTGCACGGGCGTGAAAGGCGCCGGAACGTTCTCGCGGGCCGGTCCGAACACCGTGGCGCCGGTTTCGGCGCGCAGCGCGGCCACACCACCCGTGTGGTCGCGGTGGTGGTGCGTGACTAGAATCAAGACCAGTTGCAGGCCGTGCTGCTGCAGCGCCAGACGCACGGGCTCCGCGTCGCCGGGGTCTATCACCGCAGCGCGCTGGCCGTCGTGTAACAGCCAGATGTAATTGTCTGAAAAGGCAGGCAGCGGAATTAACTTCATGAGCCGCGAAATTATAAGAAGCAGGCCCAGTTTGCATGACTGGTTACAAACCCCAACTGGCCAATACCTGCTGGCATGGGAGCAAGGGCAGCTGGACATGGCTGTCGCCGATGTGTTTGGCTACCACGCGTTGCAACTGGGACTGCCGGAGCTGGATGGCCTGCGGGCCAACCGCATGCCCCACCGCTGGCTGGCACTGGACGGCGCGGACACGGCAGCCAGCGGCGTGGCGCCCGCCGGTGTGGCGCTGGTGACCGACTTTGCCGCGCTGCCCTTCGCCGCGGGCAGCCTCGATCTAGTGGTGCTGCCCCACTCACTCGACCTTCACCTCGATCCCCATGCCACGTTGCGCGAGGTCGAGCGCGTGCTGGTGCCCGAGGGCCGGGTGGTGATCTGCGGCTTCAATCCTTACAGCCTATGGGGTTTTCGCCAGTGCCGCGACGACTGGTTGCGCCGGCTCGGTAGCGGGGGCGAGGATTTCCTGCCGGCGACCAGCGAACGCATTGGCTACTGGCGCTTGCGCGACTGGTTGCGCCTGCTCAGTTTCGAGGTGGAAAGCGGCCAGTTCGGCTGTTACCGCCTGGCCGTGCGCAGCGCGCGCTGGCTGCAGCGCTTGGCCTGGATGGACAATAGCGGCGACCGCTGGTGGCCGATCCTCGGCGCTGCCTACTTGGTGGTGGCGGTCAAGCGGGTACGGGGCATGAAGTTGCTGGAGGCGGGCTGGAAGCCAGCGCCACTGGCTGCCAATGCGCCCGTGCCTGTCGCGAATCGAGCTCGCCCCTGGCGGGCTCCTCTGGAATGAATCCTTGAATCACGTTGAAATTCACACTGACGGGGCCTGCAAGGGCAACCCCGGACCCGGTGGCTGGGGCGTCCTGCTCCGCTCGGGCACCTTCGAAAAAGAGCTGTTCGGCGGCGAACTCGGTACCACCAACAACCGCATGGAACTGACGGCCGTGATCGAGGCGCTGACCGCACTCAAGCGTCCCTGCCATGTCTCGCTGTACCTGGACAGCCAGTATGTGCGCAAGGGCATCACCGAGTGGATCCACGGCTGGAAGGCCAAGGGTTGGCGCACCGCCTCGAAGGAGCCGGTCAAGAACGTCGAGCTTTGGCAGCGGCTGGACGATTTGGTCGCCCATGGAGGCCACAAGATTGAATGGCACTGGGTGCGCGGCCACTCCGGTGATCCGGGCAACGAGCGCGCCGATGCCCTGGCCAACCGCGGCGTGGAGCAGGCGCTGGCGGGCCGGCGCTGATCGGGTCGCCTGAACCTGTGCCGGCCTTGATGTGTAAAGGTCCGGTAAAGGTGTCGGCGATGGTGGCGCTGACGGTGGGGGTGAGGTCTTTCGGGCCAGCAGAGCACCCGACGCACTGTTACATTGACCGGCTGGTCGGGCGCGACGATTGCTGCGTGCCTTTGTGCATTCCTGGTGGTCTCCTTCATGGCATCGAAAGTCATTTACTCAGTGGTTGCGGTGGTTGGGCTGGCGCTCGCATCCGGCGCAGCGTGGTGGGTCCAGCACAAGCCGCAAGCCCAAGTCGCGCCGGAAGGTGTCGCGACGTCGCCGCGTGAGGGACGTGCTCCGGCGGGCGGCCCGGGGCGTCCGCCCGTGGTGGAGGCGGCGGCGGTGCAACTGGTGCCACTGAGCGACGACACCCAGGCCGTGGGCAACCTGCGTTCGCGCCAGAGCGTGATGCTGCGTCCCGAGGTGGCTGGGCGCGTCACGCGCCTGAATTTCCGTGACGGCGAGCCGGTTCGCAAGGGCCAGTGGCTGGTGCAGCTGGATGACCAGTTGCCACAGGCCCAGCTGGCGCAAAGCCGCGCCGAGCTGTCGATCGCTCGGGCCAACCACCAGCGCAACCAGGAACTGGTGGCGCAGAACTTCATCAGCCAGCGCTCGCTCGACGAAAGCTCGGCGGCGCTACAGGTGGCCCAGGCCAAGGTCGCGCTGGCCGAGGCCACCACGGCGCGGCTGAAGATCGTGGCGCCGTTCGATGGCGTCGCCGGCATCCGCAGCGTCAACGTGGGCGACTACCTCAAGGACGGCGCCGACATCGTCAACATCGAGGACATGGCGGCGCTGTACGTGGATTTCCGCCTGCCCGAGCGTTTTCAGGCCAAGCTGCGGCGCGGCCAGCCGGCCGAAGTCAGCGTGGATGCCTTGCCGGGACGCACGTTCAGCGCGCTGGTGCAGGCGATCGATCCCCTGGTCGATGCCAATGGCCGCTCGGTCGGCGTGCGCGCCTGCATCGACAACCGGGCGCTGCAGCTGCGGCCCGGCATGTTCGCCCGCGTGAGCACCGTGTTTGGGGTGCGCGAGCAGGCCCGGGTCATTCCGGAGGAGGCGATCGTGCCGCAGGGTGGCAAGCAGTATGTCGTGAAACTGCTGGACGGGCCCGACGCTCAGTCGCGGACCACCCGCCGCGTCGAGGTACGCGTCGGTCTGCGCCAGCCGGGGCGCGTGGAGATCCTGGACGGGCTGGCCCCTGGCGACCGCGTCGTGACCGCTGGCCACCAGCGCCTGCAGCGCGACGGCACCGTGGTGCGGCTGGTGGAGTCCGGCCGGGGCGGGGCGGAAGCGGCTGCCGGGGCGACGGCTCGGCCCGCGCCGGCGGTGGCCCCCGCCGATGGCCCCACGGTCGCACCGGCGCCGGCTTCGCCGACGCCGGCCAGTGCCCGCCCGACGCCGATGGCCGAGGGGTCGACCGGAGCCAACCCCTGCCGGCTCGACGCGCGTGCGTCCTGACGCCCCCCGCGCCTGAACGCCAGGAAGCCTGCCCATGCAACTCGCCGAAGTGTCCATCCGCCGCCCGGTGTTCGCCACCGTGCTGTCGCTGCTCATCGTGCTGATCGGCGCCGTGAGTTTCAACCGCCTGAGCGTGCGCGAGTACCCGAAGATCGACGAACCGGTCGTGACGGTGAGCGTGCGCTACGCCGGCGCCTCGGCCGAGGTGATCGAGTCGCAGGTCACCAAGCCGCTGGAGGACTCCATCGCCGGCATCGACGCGGTGGATGTGATCACCTCCATCAGCCGGGCTGAACAGGCGCAGATCAGTGTGCGCTTCCGCCTGGAAAAAGATGCCGATTCCGCAGCCGCCGAGGTGCGCGACCGTACCTCCCGCGTGCGCAACCGGCTGCCTGAGGCGATCGACGAACCGGTGATCGCCAAGGTGGAGGCCGATGCCTTCCCGGTGATCTGGCTGGCTTTCACCAGCGACACCCTGTCGCCGCTGCAGGTCAATGACCTGCTCAACCGCATCGTCAAACCGCGCCTGCAGACCGTGACCGGCGTGGCCGATGTGCGCATCTATGGCGAACGCAAGTACGCCATGCGCGTCTGGCTGGACCCGGACCGTCTGGGGGCCTACAGGTTGACCACGCAGGACGTGGAGGATGCGATCCGCCGCAACAACCTGGAGGTGCCGGCCGGGCGCATCGAGTCCCAGCAGCGCGAGTTCAGCGTGACCTCGCGGACCGACTTGCTGCGGCCGGAACAGTTTGCGGACATCGTCATCAAGAACGTCAACGGCTTCCCGGTCAAGTTGCGCGACGTGGCGCGCGTGCAGGAAGGCGCGGCCGACGAGCGCAGCGCCGTGCGTCTGAACGGCCGGCCGGCCATCTCGGCCGGCGTGATCCGTCAGGCCACGGCCAATCCGCTGGAGCTGTCCCAGGGGGTGCGCGACATGATTCCGCGCCTCAAGGCGGACCTGCCGCCGGACATTGCCATCGAGGTGGCGAACGACAACTCGGTTTTCATCGACCGCTCGGTCAAGAGCGTGTACCGGACCATCGTCGAGGCCGTGGCGCTGGTGGCGTTGGTGATTTTCGTGTTCCTGCGCACCCTGCGCGCCTCCATCATCCCGATCATCACCATCCCGGTCAGCCTGATCGGCACCTTCGCGCTGATGGCGCTGGCCGGCTTCACCATCAACACGCTGACGCTGCTGGCGCTGGTGCTGGCGATCGGCCTGGTGGTGGACGACGCCATCGTGGTGCTGGAGAACATCTTCCGCCACATCGAGGAGGGGTTGGACCCGTTCTCCGCCGCCATCAAGGGTGCTAGGGAGATCGGCTTCGCGGTCGTCGCCATGACGCTGACGCTGGCGGCGGTCTATGCGCCGCTGGCCTTCACGCCGGGGCGCACTGGCCGCCTGTTCATGGAGTTCGCGCTGGCGCTGGCCGGCGCTGTGGTGGTGTCGGGCTTCATCGCGCTGACGCTTTCGCCCATGATGTGCTCGCTGTTGCTCAAGCACAACCCGAAACCGAACCTGTTCGATCGCAGCATGGAGCGCTGGTTGAACGCGCTGTCCGAAGGCTACGGCCGGCTGCTGCGCTGGGTGATCCTCAAGGGGCGCGGGCTTGTTGTCGGGGTGATGCTGGTCTGCGCGGTCGCGCTCTACCTGATCTATCCGGGCATGAAGCAGGAACTGGCGCCGCTGGAGGATCGCGGCACGATCCTGGCCACGGTGAATGCCCCGGACGGTTCCACGCTGGGCTACACCGACCGCTACGCCCAGTCGCTGGAGCGCATCGGCCAGGCCTATCCGGAGTTCGACCGTATCTTCGCCAACGTAGGCAACCCGACCGTTGGGCAAGCCAGCGTCGTCTACCGCACGGTAGATTGGGAGAAACGCACGCGCAGCACGCTGGACATCGCCCGTGAGCTGCAGCCCAAGTTCAACAGCCTGCCCGGCGTGACCGCGTTCCCGATCACGCCCCCATCGCTGGGGCAGGGCTTTCGCGAGCGGCCGGTCAACTTCGTGATCCAGACCTCGGACAGCTACGAGAACCTGAACCGCGTCGTGCGTCAGATGCTCGACGAGATCGCGAAGAATCCCGGGATCGTTGCGGCCGATGCGGACCTGCGCCTGAACAAGCCGGAACTGCGCATCGAGGTGGACCGGGAGCGGGCGGCGGACCTGGGCGTGAGTGTGGACGTGGTGGCGCGCGCCATCGAGACCATGCTCGGCGGCCGCAACGTCACGCGCTACAAGCGCGACGCCGAGCAGTATGACGTGATCGTGCAGACCGAGGCCGGCGGGCGCAGCACGCCGGAGGACATCGAGCGCATCCAGGTGCGGGGCCGCAACGACACCATGATCCCGCTGTCGGCCCTGGTGAAGGTGAGCGAAAGCGTCTCGCCGCGCGAACTCAATCACTTCGGTCAGCGTCGCTCGGCCTCCATCACGGCCAACCTCGCGCCGGACTATTCGCTGGGCCAGGCGCTGGCCTTCCTGGACCAGACGGCGGCCAAGGTGCTCAAGCCCGGCTACACGACCGAGCTGAACGGTACCTCGCGCGAGTTCCGCAGCTCGCAGGGCGCACTGGTGATTGTCTTCGTGCTAGCGCTGGTGTTCATCTTCCTGGTGCTGGCGGCGCAGTTCGAGAGCTTCATCGACCCGCTGGTCATCATGCTGTCGGTGCCGCTGTCCATGATCGGCGCGCTGCTGGCGCTCAAGTGGTCGGGCGGCTCGCTCAACGTGTATTCGCAGATCGGCCTGATCACCCTGGTGGGCCTGATCACCAAGCACGGCATCCTGATCGTCGAGTTCACCAACCAGCTGCGCGAGCAGGGGCTGACGATGGTGGACGCGCTGGTCAAGGCCTCGGCGCAGCGCCTGCGCCCGATCCTGATGACCACCGGCGCCATGGTGCTGGGCGCGGTGCCGCTGGCGCTGGCGACCGGCGCGGGGGCGGAGAGCCGCATCCAGATCGGCTGGGTGATCGTCGGCGGCATGTCGCTGGGCACGTTGCTGACCATCTTCGTCGTGCCCACCATGTATTCGCTGCTGGCGCGCAAGGCCGTGCCCGGTGCCAACACGGCGCCGGTGCACGAGGCAGCGCCCGCGCACGCGGCCGAATGACCTGACGACTCGTCTTTTTATGCCTTATTTGGTATAAAAATACTATCTAAAGATATTTAATGATCTTTTGGAAAACGCCGACAATAGGGTTTTCCATGACGACCGTCTTCCTGTTCTTGCGCTAGATCGACCCATCTGCCCAGAACGATAGCCCCATGAGCCACCCATCCTCCGCGGCGTCCGCCGCCACGTCGCCGCTGATCCGCCTGGAATCGGTCGGCAAGTCGTTCCAGTTGCCCGACGGGCAGGTCTTCGAGGCCGTGAAGTCGGTGTCGCTGGACATTGCCCGGGGCGACGTGTTCGGCCTGATCGGCAAGAGCGGCGCCGGCAAGTCCACGCTGCTGCGCCTGATCAACCTGCTGGAGCGGCCCGACCGCGGCCGCGTGCTGGTGGACGGACGCGAGCTGACGGCGCTGTCCAAGCGCGAGCTGCGCGACACGCGCCAGGACATCGGCATGATCTTCCAGCAGTTCAACCTGCTGCAGAACGCCAGCGTGGCCGACAACGTCGCCTTCCCGCTGACGATCCACGGCCGGCACAGCCGGGCCGAGATCGCGGCGCGCGTGCGCGAGTGCCTGGAGCTGGTGGGGCTGAGCGAGAAGATCGATGCCTACCCGGCTCAGCTCTCCGGCGGGCAGAAGCAGCGCGTGGCGATCGCCCGCGCGCTGGCGCCGCGCCCGGCGGTGCTGCTGTGCGACGAGCCTACCTCGGCGCTCGACACCGAAACCACGCGCTCCGTGCTCGACACGCTGCGCGAGATCAACGTGCGCCTGGGCGTGACCATCGTCATCGTCACGCACGAACTCGCGGTGGTGCAGGCGCTGTGCCGCCACGTCGCGGTGCTGGAGCGTGGTGAGCTGGTCGAGCAGTTCGCGGTGGCCGACCTGGCCACGCCGCGGCGCAGCGGGCTCGGCCAGGAGCTGGCGCACGAGCAACGCCGGGCCGCCTTGCTGGCGCGCATGGAACACCTGATCGACGCGCCGGAGACCGCCCATGTCTGAGAACATCATCGCCATCCTGCCCGAGCTCTGGGTCGCTCTGGGCCAGACCTGCCTGATGCTGGGCATCGGCCTGGCCGCCGCGCTGCTGATCGGCGGGCCGCTGGGCGTGCTGCTGTTCCTGCTCGGGCCGGGCCAGTCGTTGGACAACAAGCCGGTCTTCCTGGTGCTGAACTGGATCGTCAACACCGTGCGCTCCTTTCCCTTCATCATCCTGCTGGTCGCGCTGGTGCCGGTCACCCGGGTCATTGCCGGCACCTCGATCGGGCCGCTGGCCGCAGCCGTGCCCCTGTCGGTGGCCGCGATTCCGTACTTCGCCCGGCTGGTGGACCAGTGCCTGCGCGAGGTGCCGCGCGGCGTGATCGAGGCCGCACACGCCATGGGCGCGACCGAGCTGCAGATCGTCTGGCGCGTGCTGGTCGTCGAGGCGCGCTCCGGCCTGGTGCTGGCGCTGACGGTGCTGGCGGTGAGTTTTCTCTCGTACTCGGCCGTGGCCGGGGTGGTGGGGGGCGGCGGCATCGGTGACCTGGCGATCCGCTACGGCTACTACCGCTTCCAGACCGACGTGATGCTGCTGACCGTGACGGTGCTGGTGGTGCTGGTGCAGATCCTCCAGTTCGCTGGCAACGCGCTGGCCAGCCGGCTCGACAAGCGCCGCTGATTTCTCCCTTTTGACAACTCCCACAAGGACAAGCCGTATGTCATTCCTCCGTCGTCATTTCGTTCTGGTCGCCGTGGCCGCCGCGCTCGGCACCGGCGCCTTCGGCGCCCACGCGCAGGCACCCGCCAAGAAGGAGCTGGTCATCGGCGCCACCGCTGGCTCCAACGCCGACCAGCTCAAGCTGGGCGTGATTCCCGTGCTGGCCAAGAAGGGCTACAAGGTCAAGCTGGTCGAGTTCAATGACTACGTGCAGCCCAACCTCGCGCTGGCGCAGGGCTCGCTGGACGCCAACTTCTTCCAGCACCGCGTCTACCTGAACAAGTTTGCCGCTGACCAGAAGCTCGACATCGTCGAGATCACCCAGGGCTCGGTGGCGCCGATGGGCGTCTACTCGACCAAGCGCAAGACGCTGGCGGAAACGAAGGACGGCGACCGCGTCACCCTGCCGAACGACCCGAGCAACCTCGCGCGCGCCCTGCAGGTGCTGGAGCACGAGAAGCTGGTCAAGCTCAAGCCCGGCATCGACGTGACCCGTGCCACCGAGAAGGACGTGGCGGAGAACCCGCACAAGCTGCGCTTCACGCCGCTGGAAGCGGCGCAGCTGCCGCGCACGCTGGGTGACGCCGAGTACGCCATCATCCCGGGTAATTTCGCCGTCTCCTCCGGCCTGAAGTTCTCCGAGGCCGTGGCGCTGGAGAAGACGCCCGACCACTACTTGAACGTGGTCGCCGTCAAGCGGGCCGACAAAGACGCGCCCTGGGCCAAGGACCTGGTGCAGGCCTTCCGCGACCCGGAGTACAAAGCCGTGCTGGGCAAGCATTTCCCGGGCTATGCCCGCCCGGCCTTCATGCAGTAAGCGGGCTTGGGCCAGCACGTGGCGTAGGCTGTGTGCCGATCCCCGTCCAGCGGCGCCTTAGGGGCGCCGCTTTCGTTTTGGTGGCCCCCTCTTGCCGGCGCCCCGGCGTGGCCCGGATTTGCGCCCCGGCCCCGGCTGAACTAGCATTGAACTTCGGCCTGGCCCCCTGCGGCCAGGCCTCAACAGGTTGGCGGGACGTGCACCGCCGTACACGCCAAGTCGGCGCATCCGGCCTTGCCGGGGAGCGGCTTGATTCTTCGCTCCTAATCGCAAAGGCGGGCCATGTATGACTGCCGTGTTCGATGCCATGCAGTTGGGCGCCGTGTCGCTCGACGTGCTGAGCGCCGGGGCCGCGACGCCCGCCGGGATCGCCGAACGCCAGGAACGCCGGCTGGCCCATGTGCTGGCGGCGGCGCGGCGCGACTCGCGCCTGTACCGCAAGCGCTTGGCGCACCTGCCGGCCGAGGGGGCGCCGCTGGCGTCGCTGCCGGTGGTGACGCGCGGCGAGCTGATGCAGCGCTTCGACGACTGGGTGACCGATCCGGCGCTGCGGCTGGACGAGCTGCAGGCCTTCACCGCTGATCCCGCGCGCATCGCCGAACCCTATCTCGGCCGCTACGTGGTCTGGGAGAGCTCGGGCACCACGGGCCAGCCCGGCGTGTTCGTGCAGGACGCGCAGGCGATGGCGGTGTATGACGCGCTGGAGGCCTTGCGACGGCACACGCCGCGGCCCCTGCAGCGTTGGCTGGACCCGCTGTGCCTGACGGAGCGCATCGCCTTCGTCGGCGCCACCAGTGGGCATTTTGCGAGCTATGTGTCGGTGCAGCGGCTGCGCGAGATCAATCCGTGGATGACCGAGGCGATGCGCAGCTTCTCCATCCTGCAGCCCACGGGTGCCCTGGTCGATGCGCTCAATGCGTTTGACCCCACGGTGATCGCCACCTACCCGACGGCGGCGGTGCTGCTGGCCGGCGAGGCCCGGCGCGGGGCGCTGCGCGTGCAGCCGCGCGAGATCATGACCGGTGGCGAAAACCTCAGCCCGGCGATGCGCCAGAACGTGACACAGGCCTTCGGCTGCACGGTCTGCAACAGCTACGGCACCTCGGAATTCCTTAGCCTGGCCTGGGAGTGCGGCGAGGGCAGCCTGCATGTGAACGCCGACTGGGCGATCCTGGAGCCGGTGGACGAGCACCGGCGTCCGGTGCCCGCCGGCCAACCCTCATGCTCCACGCTGCTGACCCATCTGGCGCAGACCGTGCAGCCGCTGCTGCGCTACGACCTGGGTGACCAGGTCACGGTGCGGCCGCAGCCGTGCGCCTGCGGCTCGCCGCTGCCGGTGATCGAGGTGCGCGGCCGCTGCGACGAGTCGCTGGTCATGGCCGGGCGCCATGGCCAGCCGGTGACGCTGCTGCCCATGGCGCTGACCACGGTGCTGGAGGACGAGGCCGGCGTGTTCGACTTCCAGCTGCGCCGGCGCGACGCGCACACGCTGGTGCTGCGCCTGCCGCTGCAGGGGGCCGAGGCGGCGGCGGCCATGGCGCGTTGCCGCGTCGCGCTGGCCTCGTTCTGCGCCGCGCAGGGGATGCCGTCCTTGCACATCGTCGAGGAACTGGGCCAGGCCGTGCCGCTGGGGCGCAGTGGCAAGGCCTGCCGCGTGGTGGCCGGGGCGTGCTGAACCGGTCTCCGGGCCGCAGGCTCAGATCGCGCCGTCGAACATCAGCACATCGACCTCGTCGCCTGGCGCCACGTTGCCCTGGGCGTGGTGCAGCACGATCAGGCCGTTGGCCTGCACCATGGAGCTGAGCACGCCCGAGCCCTGGTTGCCGGTGGTGCACACCTGCAGCGTGCCGTCGGGCGCGGTGCTGACGATGCCGCGCTGGTACTCGGTGCGCCCCGGCTTCTTGCGCAGGGCCTGCGCGCTGTGGGCCCGCAGCAGCGGTTGCGGCTGCGGGCGGGCGCCCATCATGCGCAGCAGGGCCGGGCGCACGAAGGCCAGGAAGGTCACCATCACTGCGACCGGATTGCCCGGCAGGCCGAACAGCACGGCCGAGTGTGCTGTTGTGCTCTTTTTCTGAGAGCGGTCCAGGCCCGCCTGGTCCGCATCATCGGTCGTCTTGAGGCTGGAAATGCGGCCCACGGCCATGGGCCGTCCAGGGCGCATGGCGATCTTCCAGAAGGCTACGTCGCCCAGCTGCTTCATCATCGCCTTGGTGTAGTCGGCCTCGCCCACGCTCACGCCGCCGCTGGTGATGATGGCGTCGGCGCGTTGCGCCGCCTCCATGAAGGCCGCCTCAAGCCGGGCCGGCTCGTCAGGCACGACGCCCAGGTCGATCACCTCGCAGCCCAGGCGCGTGAGCAGGCCGAACACGGTGTAGCGGTTGCTGTCATACACCGCGCCCTCGCGCGGCGCCTCGCCCAGGCTCAGGATTTCGTCGCCGGTGGAGAAGTAGGCCACGCGCAGGCGACGGAACACGCTCACCTGTTTCAGGCCCAGACTGGCCAGCAGCCCGCAGGCGGCGGGCGTGAGCAACTCTCCTTCTTGAAGCGCGGGCCGGCCGGCCAGCAGGTCCTCGCCGAGCCGGCGGCGGTTGTCGCCCGTGCGCAGCAGCTTCGGCGGGATCGCGACCTGGTCCCCCTCGACGCGCACGAACTCCTGCGGCACGACAGTGTCCAGGCCCGCCGGCATGATGGCGCCGGTCATGATCTTCACGCACTCGCCCGGGCCCGCCGTGCCGGCCCAGGCCTTGCCCGCGAGGGCCGTGCCAACCACGTTCAGGATGAGCGGCGCGTCGTCCCGCAGCTGCGCTCCGGCGAAGGCGTAGCCGTCCATGGCGGAGTTGTCGTGCGGCGGCACGCTGATCGGCGAGACCACGTCGGCGGCGAGGACGCGGCCCAGAGCGTCGAAGAGGCCGACGGCCTCGGTCTCGGCGAGCGGGGTGACCAGCTTCGCCAGGAAGTCGTTCACGCCGGTGGCCGTGAGCGCCTGCGGGTCGTAGCCCTGCAGCTCGGCCGCGATCTGTTCGATGGTTTTCATGGTTGTTCGAGGGAGCGCAGCTCGGCCAGCGTGTTGGCGTTGAAGAAGGCCTTGGGGTCGTCGCCCGGCTGGTCGAAGGGCACGATCACGGTCTTGTGCTGCGCGGTCCAGCGGTCGATCTTGCGCCCGCCGTCCTGCGTGAACTTCACCAGGCTCTCCAGCAGGCCAACGCGTAGCAGGCAGAACACCGGCTGGGGGCGGAGCTGGCCGTCCTCCTCGCGCGCGGCGGCCATGGCGATCTCGGCGTCCTCACGTTCCAGCGCGTCGGCCAGGCGTTGCGCCAGGTCCGGCGGGAACAGCGGCGTGTCGCAGGGCACGGTGAGTAGCCAGGGGGTTTCGCAGCGCTCCAGCCCGGTCAGGAAGCCGGCCAGCGGTCCCGCGTAGTCGGCCAGCGAGTCGGGCCAGACCGGGGCGCCGAAGGCCTCGTAGGCTGACAGGTTGCGGTTGGCGTTGACCATCAGCGCGCCGATCAGCTCGCCGTGCTGTTGCTGAAGGCGCAGCAGCGCGTGCAGGGCGAGCGGCACGCCGTTGAAATTCTGCAGGCCCTTGTCCACGCCGCCCATGCGGCTGCCGCGGCCACCGGCGAGGAGGAGGGCGGTGATGGTGCGAGGTTCGATCACAGGTTCTCCCGCACAGCCGCGACCGGTTCGCCTCGGCGCGGCCGGGTTGTCTGGTGAGTCAGCGGCATGCGCAAAGTGAGGGGCAGGGCGGTCATGTTCAGCCGCCGATGTAGCTCATCTCGACCCGGCGCGCGCCGGTGCCGGTGTCCGGCGCCAGCGTGCCGCGCAGCTCGGAATAGCGGTCGCCGCGGCCCTGCCAGAGCGCGCCAATGGCCGCGCTGATGTCCTCGTCGCTGGCGCCGCCGCGCAGCAGCGCGCGCAGGTCGTGGCCCTGCGAGGCAAACAGGCACAGGTAGACCTGGCCCTCGGTGGAGAGGCGGGCGCGGTTGCAGTCGCCGCAGAAGGCCTGGGTCACGCTGCTGATCACGCCGATCTCGCCCAGGGCGGGGTCGTACCGGCCGTCCGGCCCGGCGTAGCCCCAGCGCTCGGCGGTCTCGCCGGGGGCGGCTGGCGCCAGTGGCACCAGCGGCAGCTCGGCATGGATGCGCCGCACCACCTCGGCGCTGGGCAGCACCTCGTCCATGCGCCAGCGGTTGGTGGCGCCCACGTCCATGTATTCGATGAAGCGCAGCACGATGCCGCTGCCACGGAAATGCCGGGCCATCGGCAGGATCTCGGCGTCGTTGGTGCCGCCCTTGACCACCATGTTGACCTTGATCGGCCCCAGGCCCGCCTCGCGCGCCGCGTCGATGCCGCGCAGCACCTCGGCCACCGGGAAGTCCACGTCGTTCATGCGGCGGAACACCGCATCCTGCAGCCCGTCCAGGCTCACGGTGACGCGGCGCAGGCCGGCCGCCTTGAGGGCCCGGGCCTTGCGCGCCAGCAGCGAGCCGTTGGTGGTGAGGGTGATGTCCAGCGGCTCGCCATCGACCGTGCGCAGCGCGGCCAGCTGCTCGATCAGGCCCTCGACGTTCTTGCGCAGCAGCGGTTCGCCGCCCGTCAGGCGGATCTTGCGCACGCCGTGGGCGACGAACAGGCGCGCCAGCCGCGTGATCTCCTCGAAGCTGAGCAGGGCGTCGTGCGGCAGGTAGGGGTGGTCCTTGTCGAACACTTCCTTGGGCATGCAGTAGCTGCAGCGGAAGTTGCAACGGTCCGTCACGCTGATGCGCAGGTCGCGCAGGGGGCGGCCCAGCGAGTCGGCCAGCCGGCCGGTGGCGACCATGCGCTCGGCCGGCACTGTGGCGGGCCGCGAGACGTTGCGCTGGTCCAGCAGCGGGATGACGCGTTCAGACATGGGCGGAATTATGCCGACGCGCCACGCCCACGCGGCGGCGCGGGTTTCTGGCCGCGCCGCTCGCCGTTACGATGGAGGCCGCACCAACCACCGGGGGCAGGCCATGGAACACACACGCATCGCAAGGACGGGGGCCGGACATGGAGCCTAAACTGCGCTGGAACGTGGGCTACTGGCTCATCGCCCTGCTGGCGATGATGGCGCTGCAGAGCCTCTGGCAGGCACGCCAGGTCGAGCCCGTGCCCTACAGCGAGTTCGAGAAGGCGCTGGCCGATGGTCGAGTGGCCGAGGTGGTGGTCGGCGAGCGCACCCTCACGGGTCGCCTGAAGCAGCCGGAGGCGAATGGCAAGACCGTGATCGTCGCCACCCGGGTCGAGCCGGACCTGGCGGCGCGGCTGGCGCCCTACAACGTGCCCTACACCCGCGTCATCGAGAGCACGCTGCTGCGCGATCTGGTGTCCTGGATCGCGCCGGCGGCGATCTTCGTCGGCCTCTGGTATTTCGTCTTCCGCCGCTTCGCCGAGAAGCAGGGCGGCATGGGCGGACTCGGCGGCTTCATGAGCATCGGCAAGAGTCAGGCCAAGGTCTATGTCGAGAAGGACACCGGCGTCACCTTCGCCGACGTGGCGGGCGTGGACGAGGCCAAGGGCGAGCTGCAGGAGATCGTCGCCTTCCTGAAGGACCCGCGGGGCTACGGCCGGCTGGGCGCGCGCATGCCCAAGGGCATCCTGCTGGTGGGCCCGCCCGGCACCGGCAAGACGCTGCTGGCCAAGGCGGTGGCAGGCGAGGCCGGGGTGCCGTTCTTCCTGATCTCCGGCTCCGAGTTCGTCGAGATGTTCGTCGGCGTCGGCGCGGCGCGCGTGCGCGACCTGTTCGAGCAGGCCCGCGCCAAGGCGCCGGCCATCATCTTCATCGACGAACTCGATGCGCTGGGCCGCGCGCGCGGCGCCGCCGGCCTGGTGGGCGGCCACGACGAGCGCGAGCAGACGCTGAACCAGCTGCTGGTGGAGCTGGACGGCTTCGACAGCTCCTCCGGCGTGGTGCTGCTGGCGGCGACCAACCGCCCGGAAATCCTGGACCCGGCGCTGCTGCGCGCCGGCCGCTTTGACCGGCATGTGCTGGTGGACCGGCCCGACAAGATCGGCCGGGTGCAGATCCTCCAGGTGCACAGCCGCAAGATCCAGCTGGCGAGCGAGGTGGACCTGGAGCAGGTCGCGAGCCTGACCACGGGCTTTTCCGGGGCCGACCTGGCGAACCTGTGCAACGAGGCGGCGCTGGCCGCCACCCGGCGCGGCGCCGCCGAGGTCACGCTGGCCGACTTCACGGTGGCCATCGAGCGCATCGTCGCCGGGCTGGAGAAGAAGAACCGCGTGCTGAACCCGCGCGAGCGCGAGGTGGTGGCCTACCACGAGATGGGCCACGCGCTGGTGGCGCTGTCGCTCAGCGACACCGACCCGGTGCACAAGGTGTCCATCATCCCGCGCGGCATTGGGGCGCTCGGCTACACCCTGCAGCGACCGACCGAGGATCGTTTCCTGATGACGCGCGAGGAGCTGGAGCACAAGATGGCCGTGCTGCTGGGCGGGCGCGCGGCGGAAAAGCTGGTCTTCAACCACCTGTCTACCGGGGCGGCCGACGACCTGGCCAAGGTGACCGACATCGCGCGCAACATGGTCACGCGCTACGGCATGGACGAGGCGCTGGGCTGCGTGGCCTGGGAGCAGCCACGCCAGCGTTTTCTGGACGTGCCCGGCATGGCGCCAGGCGGCATGGAGGCCAGCCCGGCCACCCAGCAGCGCATTGACGAGGCCATCCGCGCCATCGTCATGGCCAGCTTCGAGCACGCGCTGCAGATCCTGACGCAGCATCGCGAGGTGCTGGAGCGCTGTGCGCGGGAACTGCTGGCCAAGGAGACCCTGGACGAGGGGGCGCTGCGCGAGTTGACGCAGGCGTTGCGGGCTTGAGACGATTTCCCCTTCAAACATCTGATTTTTCGGTCCCACCGTCTGGCGCGCGTGCCGAGTGGGCCAGGGCAGGCGGCCCGGGTGTGCGTTCTCGGGGCCTGCCGCGAGGTGCAGGCTCGCACGCATCAGCACGCCTCACGGTGGACTGCATGATCGCCCACCGGCCGAAGAAGGAGGCGCCCGGTGGCCCGTCGATGGGGAGGGCGCCGGAGATGTATGGACGCAGGCTGAGCAGCGCGTCAGCCGTGTCGCAGGGCCACTGTCTTCAGCGTGGTGTAGCCGTGCAGCGCCTCGTAGCCGCCCTCGCGGCCATGTCCCGAGGACTTGACGCCGCCGAAGGGCAGTTCCACGCCGGCGTCATAGTGGTTGACCCGCACCTGGCCGCAGCGCAGGTGGCGGGCCAGGCGCAGTTGGCGTGCGCCATCACGGGTCCAGATACCGGCGGTCAGGCCGAACCGGGTGTCGTTGGCCAGTTGCAGGGCGTGGTCTTCGCCGCGGAACGCCATGGCGGCGAGGACGGGGCCGAACACCTCTTCCTGCGCCAGCCGGTGCTGCGGCGGCACGTCGCGCAGCAGGGTGGGGGCCTGGTAGAACCCGGTTTCGGGCGCCTCGTCCACCACCTGTCCCTGCGCGGCGAGCGGGATGCCGGCGACCTGGGCGTCGGATAGGCAGTCCCAGACGCGCTGCTGCTGGCGGGCGCTGATCAGCGGGCCGATGTCCAGATCCAGCGCGGCGGGGCCGACACGCAGGCGTTCGAAGGCGTTGCTCAGGCGTTCCAGCAACGGCTCGTAGATCGCCTGCTCGATCAACACGCGCGAGCCGGCGCTGCAGGTCTGGCCGGCGTTGCGCACGATGCCATGGACGATGGCCGGCACGGCGGCATCGAGGTCGGCATCGGCAAAAACGATTTGCGGGCTCTTGCCGCCCAGGTCCAGCATCAGTGGCCCGGGCCGCGCAGCGGCGGCCTGCTGCACCAGGGTGCTGGTGTCGGGGCTGCCGGTGAAACTCAAGTGGTCGATGCCGGGGTGGCGGGCCAGCGCATGGCCGGCCTCATGGCCATAGCCGGTGACGATGTTGAGCGCCCCGGCGGGAAAGCCGACGTCCGACGCGAGCTGCGCCACGCGCAGCAGGGCCAGGCTGGCATCCACCGCCGGCTTGACCACGCAGACATTGCCGGCGGCGAGCGCTGCCCCGACGCTGCGGCCGAAGATTGGCAGCGGGTCGTGCCACGGGATGATGTGGCCGGTGACCCCGTGCGGTTCGCGCCAGGTCAGCACACTGTAGCCATCCTGGTAGGGAAGGGTTTCGCCATGCAGCTTGTCGCAAGCACCCGCGTAGAACTCAAGGCAACGTACCAGGGCGCGCACGTCGGCATACGCCTGGCGGATGGGTTGACCGCCGTCGCGCCGTAAGAGGGTGGCCAGTTCCTCGGCATGCTCGGCCAGCGTGCTGGACAGGCGCATCAGCAGGCGCCCGCGTTCGATGGCGCTGATCTTGCGCCAGACGGCGTCCAGGCACTGGCGCGCGGCGTGCACGGCGGCATCCATATCGGTCGCTGTGCTGCGCGGGATTTCGTCAAAGGGCTGGCCGTCGGACGGGTCGATCACCGGGAGGGTGCGGCCCGACGCGGCGGGGGCGGCGGCGTTGGCGATGTGATTGAACTGCATGAAGGCATTGTGCGTCAGCGTTTGCGGTGGCCTGCGCAGCGGCGCTGGTGTTGCTGGCCGTGGTGGCGCCGGGGCACGTTGGTGCCAGAATGAAACCCTTGGACAGGAGTCCTCATGCCTGCAGAGCCCGCGTCGCCAGCTACCAACCGCAGCGCTTTGCGCCAGTTGCCGGCCGGCATCTGGGTGCTGGGCTTTGTCAGCATGTTGATGGACATCTCCTCCGAGATGATCCACAGCCTGCTGCCGATGTTCATGGTCGGCACGCTGGGCATCAGCGTGGTGGTGGTGGGCCTGATCGAGGGCCTGGCCGAAGCGACGGCGCTGACGATGAAGGTGTTCTCCGGCGTCATCAGCGACTACTTCGGCAAGCGCAAGGCGCTGGCGGTGGTCGGCTACGCGCTGGGCGCGCTGACCAAGCCGCTGTTCGCGCTGGCGCCCGGCGCCGGGCTGGTGTTCACCGCGCGGATGCTGGACCGTGTGGGCAAGGGCATCCGCGGCGCGCCGCGCGACGCGCTGGTGGCCGACATCACGCCGCCCGAGCTGCGTGGCGCGGCGTTCGGCCTGCGCCAGGCGCTGGACACGGTGGGCGCCTTCGTCGGCCCGCTGCTGGCGGTGGGGCTGATGCTGCTCTGGGCGAACGACTTCCGCGCGGTGTTTGCCGTGGCCGTCGTGCCCGGGCTGCTGGCGGTGGCGCTGCTGGCCTGGGGCGTGCGGGACCCGGACGGGCCGCCGCGCGCGCACCGGGTGAATCCGATCTCGCGCGCCAACCTCCAGCGGCTGTCGGCCAACTACTGGTGGGTGGTCGGCATCGGTGCGGTGTTCACGCTGGCGCGCTTTTCCGAGGCCTTCCTGGTGCTGCGCGCCGAGCAGACCGGGGTGGCGGTGGCGCTGGTGCCGCTGGTGATGGTGGCGATGAATGTCGTCTACGCCGCCAGCGCCTATCCGTTCGGCCGCCTGGCGGACAGCATGTCGCACACCCGGCTGCTGCTGTGGGGGCTGGCGGTGCTGGTGGCGGCGGATCTGGTGCTGGCCGCGAGCAGCCACTGGATCGGCCTGCTGGTGGGCGTGGCGCTGTGGGGCATCCACATGGGCATGACCCAGGGCCTGCTGGCTGCCATGGTGGCTGACGTGGCGCCGGCCGACCTGCGCGGCACGGCTTACGGCTTCTTCAACCTGATGAGCGGCCTGGCGATGCTGCTGGCCAGCGTGGTGGCGGGTCTGCTGTGGCAGGAGCAGGGGTCCGCGGCGACGTTTGGCGCCGGCGCGGCGTTTTCGCTGCTGGCGATGGGCGGGCTGCTGTGGCGGCGGCGGGCCTTGCCGGAGGGCCGGTGAGCGGCCGTCCTTGACGGGGCAATCGAAAAAAAGCCCGCCATCGTGCGGGCCACTTCATAGCAGGGGCGGCGACCTCATCCGCCGTGGAACTTCACCACCAGCGGCACGATCAGCAGGGCTACGATGTTGATGATCTTGATCAGCGGGTTCACGGCCGGGCCGGCGGTGTCCTTGTAGGGGTCGCCCACGGTGTCGCCGGTGACGGCGGCCTTGTGCGCCTCGCTGCCCTTGCCGCCGTGGTGGCCGTCCTCGATGTACTTCTTCGCGTTGTCCCAGGCACCGCCGCCGGTGCACATGGAAATGGCGACGAACAGGCCGGTGACGATGGTGCCCATCAGCAGGCCGCCGAGCGCCTTCGGCCCGAGGATCAGGCCGACCGCGATCGGCACCACCACCGGCAGCAGGCTGGGGATCACCATCTCCTTGATGGCGGCGCTGGTCAGCATGTCCACGGCCTTGCCATACTCGGGCTTGCCGCTGCCGTCCATGATGCCGGGGATGTCGCGGAACTGGCGGCGCACCTCGACCACCACGCTGCCGGCGGCGCGGCCCACGGCTTCCATGGCCATCGCGCCGAACAGGTAGGGGATCAGGCCGCCGATGAACAGGCCGACGATGACCATCGGGTCGCTCAGATCGAAGGTGATGGCCTTGCCGTAGCTCTCCAGCTTGTGGGTGTAGTCGGCGAACAGCACCAGCGCGGCCAGCCCGGCCGAGCCGATGGCATAGCCCTTGGTGACGGCCTTGGTGGTGTTGCCCACCGCGTCCAGCGGGTCGGTGATGTCGCGCACGCTGCTGGGCAGCTCGGCCATTTCGGCGATGCCGCCGGCGTTGTCGGTGATCGGGCCGTAGGCGTCCAGCGCGACGACGATGCCGGCCATGGAGAGCATCGAGGTGGCCGCGACGGCAATGCCGTACAGCCCCGCCAGCGTGTAGGCCGCGATGATGGCCATGCAGACGAACAGCACCGGCCAGGCCGTGGAGCGCATGGACACGCCCAGGCCGGCGATGATGTTGGTGCCGTGACCGGTGGTGGAGGCCTGGGCGATGTGCTGCACGGGTGAATACTGCGTGCCGGTGTAGAACTCGGTGATCCAGACCAGCGCGGCCGTGAGCAGCAGGCCGACCGCGCAGGCGCCGAACAGCTTCAACTGGCTGCCGCTGGCGGCGATGGCGTTGTCCGGCATGACCCAGGCGGTGACGCCGTAGAACGCGATCAGCGACAGCACGCCGGCAATCGCCAGCCCCTTGTAGAGCGCCGGCATCACGTTCTTCATGCCCGGCGAAGCCTTGACGAAGAAGCAGCCGATGATGGAGGCGATGATCGACACCGCGCCGAGCGCCAGCGGATAGACCACCGCGTTGCCGGGGGCTGCAGACACCAGCAGGGCGCCCAGCACCATGGTGGCGATCAGCGTGACGGCGTAGGTTTCGAACAGGTCGGCCGCCATGCCGGCGCAGTCGCCGACGTTGTCGCCCACGTTGTCGGCAATCACCGCCGGGTTGCGCGGGTCGTCTTCCGGAATGCCGGCTTCCACCTTGCCCACCAGGTCGGCGCCGACGTCGGCGCCCTTGGTGAAGATGCCGCCGCCCAGGCGCGCGAAGATCGAAATGAGCGAGGCGCCAAAGGCCAGGCCGATCAGCGGATTCAGCAGGGTGGCCAGTGGGCGGTCCGGCGCGAGCTCGCCGCTGCCGACCAGGAACCAGAAGAAGCCGGTCACCCCGAGCAGGCCGAGCCCAACCACCAGCATGCCGGTGATGGCGCCGCCGCGAAAGGCCACGTCCAGCGCCGGGCCGATGCCTTGCGTGGCGGCCTGGGCGGTGCGCACGTTGGCCCGCACCGAGACATTCATGCCGATGAAGCCGCAGGCGCCTGACAGCACCGCGCCCAGCACGAAGCCAGCGGCAGTCTGGCTGTCCAGAAACACGCCGATCAGCACCGCCAGCACAACGCCGACCCCGCCGATGGTCCGGTACTGGCGTGCCAGGTAGGCGGCCGCGCCGGCCTGGATGGCGCCCGAGATTTCCTGCATGCGGGCGGAGCCCGCGTCGCGCGACAGAATCCAGCTGCGCGCCCACAGGCCGTAGATCACGGCAATGAGCCCGCAGACCAGCGCCAAGATGAGCGGCGCCGCAAACGCAGAGTGGCCTGACATGGTTTCTCCTGGTTTTTCGCTTGGAAGAGGGGCCACGCATACGGACTGTCTGGCTGGCGCCTCCGCTGCGTTGGGTCCTCGCTCCCCTCCAGGAGTCGATTGGCCAACGCGGGCAATTTACCTTGAAAATCCATGGCGCGGGGCGGCCTGCAAGGGCGGTGAAAGTAAAATCCGGGTTAATCCCAAGCGTTTCGATTCACTTCCAACCCTAGAAAAGACAACATGTCCCTCGACAAAGTCACTCCCGGCAAGAACGCCCCCGAAGCCTTCAACGTGGTCATCGAAATCCCGATGAACGCGGACCCGATCAAGTACGAGGTCGACAAGGAATCCGGCGCGATCTTCGTGGACCGCTTCATGGGCACGGCCATGCACTACCCGACCAACTACGGTTACGTGCCCCAGACCATCAGCGGCGACGGCGACCCGGTGGACGTGCTGGTGATCACCCCCTTCCCGCTGATCCCCGGCGTGGTGGTGCCCTGCCGCGCCATCGGCATCCTGAAGATGGAAGACGAAGGCGGCGTGGATGGCAAGGTGCTGGCCGTGCCGACCGACAAGATCCTGCCGATCTACAAGCACTGGCAGAAACCGGAAGACATGAACGAGCTGCGCCTGAAGCAGATCGCCCACTTCTTCGAGCACTACAAGGATCTGGAAGCCGGCAAATGGGTCAAGGTGCTGGGCTGGGAAGGCCCGGAGGCCGCCCGCCAGGAAATCGTGGACGGCATCGCCGCCTACCAGAAAGAGCAAGCCAAGGGTTGATGCCCTGACCGAAGGCGCGGTCCCCTGGGCGGGAACGCTGCCGTCACAGCCAGGCGCCAGACCGGCCAAAGAGGGTCAGGCGCTTTGTTTTTTGCGGAACGGGTTGTGCTGCGCGAGATCGTCGAGGTAGCCGGCGACACCCTGGCCCTCGCGGGTGAGGAAGCGCTCCACCGCTTCGGCAAAGGCCGGGTGCGCCAGCCAGTGCGCGCTGCTGGTGCGCACGGGGAGCAGGGCGCGCGCCAGCTTGTGCTCGCCCTGCGCGCCGCCCTCGAAGCGCTGCACGCCGTGGGCAATGCACCAGGCGATGGGCTGGTAGTAGCAGGCCTCGAAGTGCAGGCAATCGACCCGCTCCAGGGCGCCCCAGTAGCGGCCGTACGCCACGGTTTCAGCATCATTTTGGCCATCACCGCCTGCATTGTCTGCACTGATGGCTATCAAACTCGTAGCAATTGACCGGCCGCCACGCTCGGCGACGAACAGCAGCCAGTGCCCCGGCAGGGTGTTGGCCATGCGCAGGAAGAAATCCCGGTTCAGGTAGGGCGCGTTGCCGTGCTCCAGGTAGGTGCGCTCGTAGCAGCGGTAGAAGAAATCCCAGTCGCTCGCCGAGATGTCGGCGCCGCGCGACCAGCGGAAGCGGACGCCCGCGTCGTGCACCTTGCGCCGCTCCTGGCGGATCTTCTTGCGCTTGTCCTGGCTCAGGCTGGCGAGGAAGCCGTCAAAGCTCGCGAACGGGGCGCCCGATGCGGGGTCTTCATTGTTCCAGTGGAACTGCACCGTGTGGCGCAACATCAGTCCGGCGCGCCGGCAGACCGCCAGGTCTGCGTCGGTGCCGAACAGCAGGTGCATGGAAGACAGCTGTTCCTCCTGGCACCAGGCCAGCAACGCCTTGAGCAGGGCTTCGCGTGCGGTCTCGTCCTCGGCCAGCAGGCGCGTGCCGGGCACCGGGGTGAATGGCACCGCCACCAGGGCCTTGGGGTAGTAGGCGAGGCCGTGCCGGGCGTAGGCGTCGGCCCAGGCCCAGTCGAACACGTACTCGCCGTAGGAGTGCTCCTTCAGGTAGAGCGGGCAGGCAGCCGCCAGCGAGTTCCCGCGCCAGAGAGTGAGAAAGCGTGGCAGCCAGCCGGTGGCCGGCGTGGCGCTGCCACTTTCGTGCAGCGCCGCCAGGTACGCGTGGCGCATGAAGGGCGTCGGCCCTTCCTGCCGCGCGAGCAGCGCGTCCCAGTCCGCGCCGGGGATCTCCAGCGGCGACGCGTACACACGGGTGACATAATCGATCGACTTGTTTTCCTGCACCTGTATGACTCTCAACATCTGCGTGGCCCAGCTCAATTTTGTCGTTGGCGACATGCCCGGCAACGCCCGCAAAATCATCGAAGCCGCGCGCACCGCCTACGCTGGGGGCGCCCGTCTGCTGCTGACGCCCGAACTGTCGATTTGCGGCTACGCGGCGGAGGATCTGTTCCTGCGCCCGGCCTTCATTGCCGCCTGCGATGATGCCGTGAATGCGGTGGCCCGCGAACTGGCGGGGTTAAGCGACCTGACGGTGGTGGTCGGCCACCCGGCGGGCGACAGCCAGCGCTCGCGCAGCGTCACGGTGCCGCAGCGCCACAACGCGGCCAGCGTGCTGCGCGGCGGCGCGGTGATCGCCACCTACGCCAAGCGCGAGCTGCCCAATTACCAGGTGTTCGACGAGCGCCGCTATTTCACGCCCGGGCAGGGCGTCTGTGTGGTCGAGGTGCAGGGCTATCGCGTCGGTCTGCTGATCTGCGAGGACGCCTGGTTCGAGGAGCCCGCGCGACTGGCGCGCGACGCCGGCGCCGAACTGCTGGCGGTGATCAATGCCTCGCCCTTCCATGCCGGCAAGGGCTACGAGCGCGAGGCCCGCATGCGCGAGCGCGTGCAGGCCTGCGGCCTGCCGCTGGTCTATGCCCATCTGGTGGGCGGGCAGGACGAGGTGGTGTTCGAGGGGCATTCGTTCGCGCTGAACACCGACGGCGCACTGGCCGGCCGCGCGCCCAGTTTCGCGGAAGCGTTGTACCCGCTCACCGTGGAGCGCGGCAACGGTGCGCTGCGGCTGCAGGGCGAGGTCGCCGCCGAGCGCGAGCTGGACGCCGACCTCTGGGATGCGCTGGTGCTGGGTGTGCGCGACTACATCGGCAAGAACGGTTTTCCAGGGGCGGTGCTGGGGCTGTCCGGTGGCATCGACTCGGCCCTGGTGCTGGCGATCGCGGTCGATGCCCTGGGCAAGGACAAGGTGCGGGCCGTGATGATGCCGTCCCCCTACACGGCCGACATCAGTTGGATCGACGCGCGTGACATGGCGGCGCGCATGGGCGTGCGCTACGACGAGATCTCGATCGCGCCGCAGTTCGAGGGCTTCAAGGCGGCGCTGGCCGGCCTGTTCCAGGGGCTGCCGGAAGATACCACCGAGGAAAACATCCAGGCGCGCATCCGCGGCACGCTGCTGATGGCCATGTCCAACAAGTTCGGCTCGATCGTGCTGACCACCGGCAACAAGAGCGAGATGGCGACCGGCTACTGCACGCTCTACGGCGACATGGCGGGCGGTTTTGCCGTGATCAAGGACTTGGCGAAGACCACGGTGTTTCGCCTGGCGCGCTGGCGCAACGCCAACGATCCGTTTGGCACGGGCGTCAACCCGATTCCCGACCGCATCATCACGCGCCCGCCGAGTGCCGAGCTGCGCCCGGGACAGGTCGATCAGGACAGCTTGCCGCCCTACGAGGTGCTGGACGCGATCATCGAGCGCTACATGGAAAACGACGAGGGGATCGAGGCGCTGGTGGCCGATGGCTTCACCCGCGCCGATGTGGAGAAGGTGACGCGCCTCATCAAGATCAACGAGTACAAACGCCGCCAGGCCCCTGTGGGCATTCGCCTGACGCACCGCAGCTTCGGCAAGGATTGGCGTTATCCTATTACCAACAAATTTCGCGCGTAACCCTTCCTGCAGGACTCGAAAACATGAAACAGATCACCGCCATCGTCAAGCCGTTCAAGCTGGAAGAAGTACGTGAAGCCCTGGCCGAATGCGGCATCACCGGCCTGACGGTCACCGAAGTCAAGGGTTTCGGCCGCCAGAAGGGGCACACCGAGCTGTACCGCGGTGCCGAGTACGTGGTGGATTTCCTGCCCAAGGTGAAGGTCGAAGTCGTCGTCAAGAATGACGATGTGGATCGCTGCGTGGATGCCATCGTGAAGGCCGCCCACACCGGCAAGATCGGTGACGGCAAGATCTTCGTCACTGCCGTGGAGCGCGTGGTGCGCATCCGCACGGGCGAACTGGACGAGTCGGCGGTCTGAGCCAGCCCCGTGGATGGCCCGTCGGGCCTCCCGTTAAATCTGATCGAGCCGGGCGGCAGGCGAGAGGCCTGCGGCCTGCACCAGTTCCGGCAGCAGCGTCAAGGGGTCGTTGCCCACGCGGATCAGGTCCATCTGCCAATCGCCCATGAAGCCCTGCTGCACCGTGGCGTGCAGGAAGGTGAGCAGCGGCTCATAGTAACCGGACAGGTTGAGTAGACCGACCGGCTTGTCGTGGTAGCCCAGCTGACGCCAGGTCCAGACCTCGAAGAACTCCTCGAACGTGCCAATGCCGCCGGGCAGGGTCAGGAAGGTGTCGGCATGCTCGGCCATCAGGCGCTTGCGGTCGTGCATGGTGTCCACGACGTGAAGTTCGCTGCAGTCGTCGTTGGCCCATTCTTTTTCCACCAGGGCCTTCGGGATGATGCCGACCACCCGGCCGCCCGCATCCAGCGTGGCCCGGGCGACGATGCCCATCAGGCCGTTGCGGCCCCCGCCATAGACCAGTTGCCCGCCGTGCTCGCCGATCCATCGCCCCGTGGCGCGGGCGGCTTCGGTGAACGACGGGCTGACACCTGGCTTGGAACCGCAATAGACGCAGACGGAAAAAGCGGGCTTCATGCGATGAACCTCTGATACAGGGCTGAAATCCAGATGCCGCCCGCCAGCAGCAGGCTGAGCAGTACGGCGGCGCTGCCCATGTCCTTGGCGCGCTTGGACAGGTCATGCCATTCGGGGCCGATGCGGTCGATGGCGGTTTCAATGCCAGTGTTGAGCAGTTCCACGATCATCACGATCAGGACGGAGCCTGCGAGCAGCGCCGTTTCCACCCAGTTGCCCCCCAGCCAGACCGACAGCGGCAGTAGAAAGATGGCCGCGATGACTTCCTGGCGGAATGCCGGCTCGGCCCAGCCGGCGAGCAGGCCATCCAGCGAATAGCCGGCGGCGTGCCAGAGGCGGTCAAGCCCGGTGCGGGATTTCTGTGGGTTGACGGGGGCGTCGGCGCGGGACATGGGCATGCGCCGATTGTCGCCGACATCGGCGGCGATTTCCGATCATCAGCGGGGAATGGTGGGGGCGTGCACGAGGCGTGTGCCAGCGAGGGCATCGTGCCAGAACTGCTGTTGCGGGTGAAAGCGGCTCAGCAGGGCCCAGACCAGCACCCAGCCGGTGGTGATCACCGCCATCTCGCCGGCGGCCAGTTGAAATGGCGCGAGTACAAGCAGTGGCGGCAGAAACCACGCCCAGCTCAACACGTAGCGCAGTAGGGCGCGTGACTGTGTCACCGGGTGGCCCTGTCGGTCCACCAGACGGATGTGCCAGGTTTTCATGGCCAGGGTCTGCCCTTTCGACCAGAACCAAGTGAAATAAATGCCGAACACGACGAACAGAAAGGCCTGCAGGCCATGCCGGTTGTCCATGGCGTGGCGGGTCTGGCTCAAGGCGCTGAACAGGTAGCCCGCGACGAACACCACGCCGAACAACAGCAGACCTTCATACAGCCAGCACGCCATGCGACGGTGAAGAGCGGGCGCCTGCAGGGGGGGGGCAAGGGGGGATTCGGCGCAAGTGGCGCCTTGGTTGTCAGCCATCAGAGGATCGCAGACCGGGAACTCCCGGGTCTCAAGGGTTGTGGGGTGGCGCGGCGTCGTTCGATGCCGGTGGACGAGGCAGCAGTGTATTCGGCTGGAGTCGCTGCGGCACCACGGCCGTGCCTGGAACCTCTGGTTGTTGCTCGGCCTTGGGCGGCACTATCTGGATCAGTTTTTGTGCTGGCGACGGCTTGACGGCGAAGGCTGCGCCGGTGTGTTTGGGGGTGCGGGCGGCCAGCTTGCGCTTTTCTTCCGGGCTCAGTGCCTGGTATTCCTCCCACTTGGCCTTCTTCTCCTGAGCCGGCAGGCGCCGTGTCTCCGCAAAATTGAGGCGGGCCTCCGTGCGTTGCTTGGCGCTAAGGGCGGCCCATTCCGTCATGCGGCTGTGTAGCGTGGCCTGTTCAGCGTCCGACATGGTGGAAAAATTGCGCGACAAGGCCAACCACTTGCGCTTCTGGGGTTCGGTCAGCGTGTTCCACGTTCCACCCAAGGGCTGCAGGGCCTGCTTTTGCATGCTGCTCAGGCTGCTCCAGTCGGACGGGATGGTGTTGACGACCTTGCTGCGGGTGGGGGCGGGAGCCGGCCCATCGGTCGGGGTCTGGCCCGCCGCCTGGGCGGCGGTGAGGGTCATCGCCAGCCACGGTACAACCAGTCTCCAGAAAGGCCCTCGTGCATGCATCCGGACGCCGCCTTCCATTACGGTTGCGAAGCGGGGGCCGACCGCAAGTACTGCAGAAAGCCCGGGTCGGTGTAAGCGGCGGGCGGCAGGTCATCTGTGAGCAAGGCCGCATCCACCTCGGCGGCCTCATTGGCGACATCGTCGTCTTGCATGGCGCTGATGACAAACAGGCCGGCGACCAGAGCGAACAGCGAGAGCGCCGAGGTCCAGCGGCTCCAGTTCCCTCCTGGCTCGCGGCCGAACACCAAGGTGGCGCTTCCACCTGCGGAGGCGAGAAAGGTTGCTGCCTGGCTTTGCGTTTGTTCCACCTTGCGGCGTGCCAGGGCCTGCATCCGCGCCGCGCGCAGGCGCTCGGTGATGTCGTAGGGCAGATCGGCGCTGCCTTCAGACAGGCGCGCGGCGATCATTGTGCCGAAGCGGTCCTGTGCCGTCCGGGCCTCGAATTGCGTGGTGTTCATCATGGTCGTATTCCCTTGGCCGCCAGTGCTTTGCTGAGGGCTTGGACGGCCCGCGAGCAGTGTGTTTTGACACTGCCTTCAGAGCAGCCCATGGCTGCAGCCGTCTCGGCCACATCCATCTCTTCCCAGTAACGCATGAGAAAGGCCTCTCGTTGACGTGCGGGAAGCTCTTGTATCTGGGCCTCGATCATGGCCAAGGTCTCTCGCCGCTGGGTTTGCGTTTCCGCGCTTTCGGTTTCCTCCGGGGGGGTGGCGCCAGGGAAGGTCTCCAGCAGGTCGAACTCGCCGTCATCCGTGTCCGCTTCAAAATCGTTCAGGTTGGAGAACAAGGCCTTGCGCGTCTTCTGGCGCCTGAACCAGTCCAGCGTGCAGTTGGAGAGGATGCGCTGGAACAGCATGGGCAGTTCGGTGACGGGCTTGTCACCGTAGTGCTCGGCCAAGCGCATCATGCTGTCTTGCACGATGTCGAGGGCGGCTTCATCGTCGCGGACGTGGTAGAGCGAACGCTTGTAGGCTCGCCGCTCGACGCTCTTGAGGAAGTCGGATAGTTCTTGTTCGGTAGCCAAGTGCGAGAAGGGCAGTGGTGGCGGACGAGGATGGGAGGGGCGTGGAAGGCGGACAGTGGCACCAAGTCTGGATTTTGGCGTTCCGGATTATGGCATTGCGACTGAAATTTCCGCCCAGTTTGGCGGTCTCGCATGCCGCAGTGCGATAATGCTCGATGCAAATCTAAAGCAAACGGGTCACGGTCCGGCGATGCAAGCAGCACGCCCATGGTCTTGGCCTCAAGTCCTGACGCAACTTCACGAGAGTCAAGCGAAGGGGCACCCAAGGTTTTTCGTTAGAGAAATTCACAAAGGTTGAATATGGACATCTCCAAGGCCGAAACGGCTGCTGCGGCTTCCGCTGGTTCTCAGGCGCAAGAATTGCGCGGCGCAGAAATCCTCATCAAGGCATTGCAAGCCGAGGGCGTCAAGTTCGTCTGGGGTTACCCGGGCGGCTCTGTCCTCCACATCTACGACGCTTTCTACAAGCAAGATACCATCCAGCACGTGCTGGTGCGTCACGAACAGGCCGCCGTGCACGCCGCCGATGGCTATGCGCGCGCCACGGGCAATGTGGGCGTGGCGCTGGTGACCTCGGGGCCGGGTGCCACCAATGCGGTGACCGGCATCGCGACGGCGTACATGGACAGCATCCCGATGGTGATCGTCACCGGGCAGGTGCCCACTGCCGCGATCGGCCTGGACGCCTTCCAAGAGTGCGACACCGTCGGCATCACGCGCCCGATCGTCAAGCACAACTTCCTGGTGAAGGACGTGCGCCAGCTGGCTGAAGTGATGAAGAAGGCCTTCCACATCGCGCGCAGCGGCCGTCCGGGGCCGGTGGTGGTGGACATCCCGAAGGACGTCTCCTTCAATAAGACAGCCTACACCGGCTACCCTGAAACGGTGGAGATGCGTTCGTACAACCCCGTGCGCAAGGGGCATGGCGGGCAGATCCGCAAGGCGTTGCAGCTGCTGATGGCGGCCAAGCGTCCCTACATTTACACGGGTGGTGGCGTCGTGTTGGCCAACGCGGCCCAGGAATTGCGCACCTTGGTGGACATGCTGGGCGCGCCGGTGACGAACACCCTGATGGGTCTGGGCACCTATCCGGCGACCGACCGCAAGTTCCTGGGCATGCTGGGCATGCACGGCACGGTCGAGGCTAACAACGCGATGCAGAACTGCGACGTGCTGCTGGCGGTGGGGGCGCGCTTTGATGACCGCGTGATCGGGAATCCGCGTCACTTCGCACAGAACGAGCGCAAGATCATCCACATCGACATCGATCCGTCGAGCATCTCCAAGCGCGTCAAGGTCGATATTCCGATCGTTGGCGACGTCAAGGACGTCCTGACCGAGCTGATCGCGATGATTCGCGAGTCGGGGTTTCAGCCCGACGCCCATGCCCTGGCGGGCTGGTGGGGCGCGATCGAGGGCTGGCGCAGCCGCGACTGCCTCAAGTACGACCGCGCCAACCAGGAAGTCATCAAGCCACAATATGTGGTCGAGACCCTGTGGAACATGACCCGGGACGCGGATGCCTACGTCACCTCCGACGTCGGGCAGCACCAGATGTGGGCGGCCCAGTTCTACAAGTTTGATGAGCCACGTCGCTGGATCAATTCCGGTGGTTTGGGGACCATGGGCGTGGGTATCCCTTACGCCATGGGCATCAAACTGGCGAAGCCGGAGAGCGAGGTGTTCTGCGTGACTGGCGAGGGCTCGGTCCAGATGAACATTCAGGAACTGTCCACCTGCCTGCAGTACAGCACGCCGATCAAGATCTTGTCGCTGAACAACCGCTACCTCGGCATGGTGCGTCAATGGCAGGAGATCGAGTACTCCGGTCGCTACAGCCACAGCTACATGGACGCACTGCCGAATTTCGTGAAGCTGGCCGAGGCCTATGGCCACGTCGGCATGCTGATCGAGCGTCCGCAGGACGTGGAACCGGCGCTGCGCGAGGCGCGCAAGCTCAAGGACCGCACCGTGTTCCTGGATTTCCGCACCGACCCCACCGAGAACGTGTTCCCGATGGTGCAGGCCGGTAAGGGCATCACCGAAATGCTGCTGGGTTCCGAGGATCTCTAAGCCAAATTGGCCATCAGTGCTTGCGTAGCCTGCACTGATGGCTATCATTTTTGAAGAATCTATTGCCCGCCAAGCTGACGCATTACCGTGCGTCGGGGAGGGCGGCGAAAAGAGGAATCGCACATGAAGCACATTATTGCCGTTCTGCTGGAGAACGAAGCCGGCGCCCTGTCCCGGGTGGTGGGCCTGTTTTCGGCGCGTGGCTACAACATCGAATCGCTGACGGTGGCGCCCACCGAAGATCCGAGCCTGTCGCGCATGACCATCCAGACCGCGGGTTCGGACGACGTTATCGAGCAGATCACCAAGCACCTGAATCGCCTGATCGAGGTGGTCAAGGTGGTGGATCTGACGGAAGGCGCCTATACGGAGCGTGAGCTGATGATGGTGAAAGTGCGCGCCGTGGGCAAGGAGCGCGAAGAGATGAAGCGCATGACCGACATCTTCCGCGGCCGCATCATCGACGTGACTGAAAAGAGCTACACGATCGAACTGACCGGCGACCAGTCGAAGAACGACGCGTTTCTCGAAGCCATTGATCGGACAGCGATCCTGGAGACGGTGCGCACCGGCGCCAGCGGCATCGGCCGGGGTGAGAGAATCCTGCGCGTCTGATTTTTTGAAGCAAAACAATCCGGGCGCGTTTTGACGGGCTCAACGCGGCCGGATTTCTTGTGTGGCGATTGTTTCAGAGCGTTCGCCCCGAGCCTGTCAATGGGCGATTTCGCCAGCAAAGATACATTGGAGAACAGCATGAAGGTTTTTTACGACAAGGACTGTGACCTGAGCCTGATCAAGGGCAAGACCGTGGCCATCATCGGCTACGGCTCGCAAGGCCATGCCCACGCCCAGAACCTGAACGAGAGCGGCGTGAAGGTCGTCGTCGGCCTGCGCAAGGGCGGCGCCTCCTGGGACAAGGTCGCCAAGGCCGGTCTGACCGTGATGGAAGTCGACGATGCCGTGAAGGCCGCTGATCTGGTCATGATCCTGCTGCCCGACGAAAACATCCCCGAGGTCTACTACAACAACGTGGCCCCGAACATCAAGCAGGGCGCCACCCTGGCCTTTGCCCACGGCTTCAACGTGCACTACAACCAGGTCGTGCCGCGCGCCGATCTGGACGTGATCATGGTCGCCCCCAAGGGCCCGGGGCACACCGTGCGTTCCGAGTACCTCAAGGGCGGCGGCGTGCCTTCGCTGATCGCTGTCTACCAGGACAAGAGCGGCAAGGCGCGTGACCTGGCCCTGTCTTACGCCATGGCCAACGGTGGCGGCAAGGGCGGCATCATCGAGACCAACTTCAAGGAAGAAACCGAGACCGACCTGTTCGGCGAGCAGGCTGTGCTGTGCGGCG